>Ga0233450_10000450_pt1 | contig 47530 bp, 57 predicted proteins | sample 011ome_30_FD_189956 | JGI IMG/M metagenome (GOLD analysis project Ga0233450, IMG submission 189956) | Coastal salt marsh microbial communities from the Groves Creek Marsh, Skidaway Island, Georgia - 011501CT (spades assembly) | ecosystem: Environmental > Aquatic > Marine > Intertidal zone >... | reverse complement strand
GAGATTGTTGTTGTTGAGATGGAGCGGATTGTTCCAAATCTAGTTGTCCTTGAACAACATCAATACCACTTTCAATAGTTCCAGCAGCTACATCAACACCTAATTTAGCTCCTTCAGCAGCAGTAGATGTAATATCTTTTGTAATTAAACCTAAACTTTCTAAAATACCTCTAATTAATGGAGAAGATGTTTGTTTAAGATTTTCAAAAAAAACACCTAAATAAGAAAAAATATTAACACCTAAAAAAAGAAGAATAACAACTGCTAATCCAATTTTAGTATAATTATTTTTTCCACTAGTTTTAAACATGCCTTCACTAGGGGAATTAGATGTTTCTGATTCTGAAGGGGATGAGAATCCAAGAAATGATTTAGATTTAGATGTAGATTGTGGTGGAGATTCAATATCAATTGTAATCCCAGCTGGTATTTTACTATTACTATTCATTATATAAAAATGATTATATAAAAATATGGGATTTAGACCTTAATTTACCGATTTCATCATAAATACTATGACCTACTTTATTACTAATATAATATGCTGTTGTAATCGTTAATGTTAATGTTAATGAATAAGAAAAAATGGCAATTGTAATTGGTTCCATATAAATAATGTTATATTAATGTATAATGGATTATATAATTCCGTCGTTTTCAATGTTATTATTGGATAGTATATATTTATCAAATATAGGTGGTCCAATGTTTAAAGGTATGATAAAGAAAATACAAAAAGAAGATATGGGACTAAATGTATATGGTGCAATTGGAGCATATATTCTTATGATATTAGCTATATACAAATTTATAATAATGGAGAGGAAGTCACCGTCTGACGCATTTATATTAGGAATTTGTATTTATGGGATATTTGATTTTACAAATTATGCTATATTTAAAAATTACAATATGTTTGTTGGTGGTATAGATATGTTATGGGGTGGGGTATTATATTATACAGTAACATGGATTACATATAAATTGTTAGGTATAAAGTATTAAGGATTTCTAATAATAGTGTTTATGGTATTCATAGCCTCAAGTTTTTCGAATGTTTTCTCTCTATTAGATTTTTCAACTCCATTAAATAAATAATCTGTAGCAGGCGAAACTTCATTTTTTTTAATTTCTTTGTAGATAAGATCGATTTTTTTCGTGATATTATCTACAACGCCAGCATCTTCAATAATATTAACATTTTTATTAAATTGATCTGTAATAATAGATATAGCAAAGTATATTAGGTATTTGCGTTTTTTTTTAGATCCGGCAGTGTATCTAATGGTAAATAATTCGAAAATACTTTTTAATATTTTGTCAGTGATTTTACATTTTTTGACTTCTTTTGAAAAAAATATAGCATCCCAAATCATCCATATAGGTTCTTTCTGAAATTTTTCATCAATATTAGAAGCGAATGTTCTGCGTTCACAAATACAAGTTTCCTTTTTCTTTTTACATAGATTTTCGAATTCAATAATCCATTCAAACCAATAACATGCTTCTAATGAGTTTTGTGAATCTTTTGATAAATGATACATAAATTCATTAACTGCAATAAAGAGTTCCTTGGGGTCGTCTTGTTTAAATATATTAGAGACATATGTAACGTCTTTAGCTTTAAGTCTAGATGACATAGCAGTCATGTCAAATTCTTCAGCTTTTTTTATTTTAATACTTTCAATAGAGTGTTTTTTTTTAGATTGACATAAAATAGTAATTATTTCAGCAAACATTTTTCGAATTTTAGAATTATTTCGCAGATTAATTTCAAATCCTATATAGCCGTTTTGAACTACTTCTTTAAAATTATTGAAACGCATTTCTAAATAGATAGGTAATTTAGGATTACCTAAATGAATATGTTTTCCTAAAAAACATAATATAATATCCCATAAATCAATAAATAAGCCACAACATATAAATTCAGCGCTCCAATTCAAAGCATACTCTATTTTACCATTTTTTAAACTATTTAGTAATTCTTTTTTAGCATCAGTTCTTTTAAATTTTGAGAATGTAACGCCTTTAAATTCTTTATCACTTCGCATATCATTTATTTCAATATCATTCATATAACTTTTTCATATAAAAAAAATAACATAATTATACATATACATAATGGGTTTAACAAAAATTTACACAAGACTTGAAAGAAATTTAAAAAGGATGCCGGTTTGGTTTCATTTATTAATACTTTTAGCTATATTATATATTTTGATACATATTTATAATGACATGCAACCAAAAAGAGAAGGATTTATTGATCAAAGTGATAAATTCATTGTAAAAAAAGGAGTTGATTTATATGATGATTTTTATGTAAATATATACGATGAATTGTTTTTTAGGGAAGTAGTAAACCAGTATGAAGTTGGAAGTATTCAAAATATTACAAAGCCAACAACAGAAAGTAATATTTTATTAATAGGAAGTGGTACAGGACACATTGCTGAAGAATTTCGCAAAGATAATATAAAAATAATGGGTATAGATGAATCACAATCTATGGTAAAATATGCACAAAAGGAATATCCATCAATACCATTTAAGGTTGCAAATCCATTAAAATCTATAACATTTAATGCAAATACATTTACACATATTTTATGTTTAAATTTAAATTATTATCAGTATAAAAATAAATATCAATTTCTTCAAAATGTTTATAACTGGTTAAGACCAGGAGGATATTTTGTAGTACAACTAGTTGATAAGAACAAATTTGATCCAGTTGTCCCTGCAGCAAAGCCGTTTATAATGGTAAATCCTCAAAGCTTTGCTGATAAAAGAATAACTACTTCTTCTGTAGTATTTAACAATTTTAATTATAAATCAGACTTTCAAGTATTTCCAAATGATTTTGTTCAATTTAGAGAGATATTTAAAGACACAACACCTGGTTCGAGTAAAGTGAGAGAAAATATTCATAAATTATGGATTCCTCCTAAACAAAAGGTAATACAAGAATGTAAAGAAATAGGATTTATAGCATATGCTGAAGTAGATTTACTAATGGCCCAAATGGAATATCAATATTTATATGTATTTCAAAAACCAGAATAAATAATTTATATAAAATAATTAAATTATTTATTTATTTCTTTTGAAAAGCACTAATAGCCTCCCATAATTTTGCAGATTCTTGCACATTAAAGGCACCTCTTTTTTGTGCAATATGTAAAAATTGTACAAGTACATTTAATGCAGTGTTTTCATCCTTAATTTCTACATCAAAAATATTAATAGTTTCTTCTTTTTGTTGTGAAGATACAGGCTTTTCAATTGTTTCCATAGAGATATTTTCCATTATATTAATAATTTATAAATAAAATGGATTATTATAACGAATAATTATCTAACATATTTTCCAACACGTGCAAAAGAATCGACTACAAAAATAATAAATATTCCTAAAAATGAGTATAATATTAATTCTTCGGTTACATGTCCAGTCGTTTCATCTTGTTGTTCTTCTAATAAATATATTATTTGGTTTAATTTAGTTAAAAGTTCATCTTTATTTACACCATTTGGTGTATTATCATCAGAACTTTGATTGTAATATGGTACATATTGTTGATAATATTGCTTTGCATATTGACTGGGTAATTGAGTAAAACTTTCTTGAATATCTTCAGTTGTATCATGATGGTTGTTTGAAGCCATATTTTGTTGTTGTTCCATGCGTTCTTCCATACCATGCTCCATTCTTTCAATACCAGCAGAGGATGGATTACCTAGTGGTTGAAATTCGCTTAAATCTTCTTCTTCTTCTTCTTCTTCATGAATTTTCTTTACCATAGCCTCTATTTTTGGATTTGATTTAAAACCTTCTCTCCTCTTAAGAGTCTTATTTCTCATATTCTCTTTTTTTTTTTGAATGGGATTCATATTTTCAATATTATATTCAGATGCATACATTGCTAAATTAGACATTGGGTACTTATAAAAAATATAGATAAAAATTTAATTAAGTTACGGAAAATTATATTATTAATTTATATAAGAAAGATGTTTAACTTAAAAAGCGTTTTAGGAAAAGTATTTGTTTTAGCTATTGTAATTTTTGCTGCAAAACATAGTCTTTTAGCAGGAATAGTAGCTTTACTGGTATTGATTACCATTGATCCTGTTATTGAAGGTATGGAAAATAAGGAAGACGATTCTTCTAAAGAATCTGATTCACCCGATGAATCTGATAAATCCGATGAATCTGATGATAAAACTCTATCCGCTAAGGATAAAGCTGCTATGGCTAATTTTAGAAAGGAAAATTGTGTTGATGGTAAATTAATGAAAGATAATACAGTAGTAACACCACTAACATTTCAATCTAATTTCCCAAATGTCAAATTTACTTCTAAAACATGTCACCCTTGTGATGAAACATGTGATTTTGAAATTGTTTCTTCTGAAGAAAAATTAACAGTTGAAGAAAATTTAAGATCTATTGACTCTAATTCATCACCAGTAGATAGAGAGAAAGCTATTACTAAATCTAAATCTGAATCTGAATAAAAAATAATAAAATAATAATTTATATGAACAAATTATTATTTATATTACTTATTTTTAGTATTATTCTTTTATTTACTAGATCATGTCAACAAGAAGGATTTAATACTTATTTTAGACAAAGAGTTAGACCACATGTTAGAAATATAAAAGATGCCCATGAAACTGTTACATATCATTTTAATAATAAATTTCAAAATTTCAGTAAAACATTAGGATTTAATTAATATGAATTCACTATTTTATATATCTAATATATAAGTTATGAATATTACAGAAGTGTTGGGTACATTAAACAGTAGTAAATATTTTACCGGTATTATTATGATTATGTTAAATATTGGCTCTAGGTTTGTCGAAATTAAATTAAGTGATTCTATGGAGCAATATATTAAATATAATATTGCTAGAGAGGTTCTTATTTTTTCAATGGCTTGGATGGGTACTAGAGATATAATTGTTGCATTAATTTTAACAGCATCGTTTGTTATATTATCTGATTTCTTATTAAATGCTAAAAGTAATTTATGCATTCTTCCAAATAAAGAACAGTATATTAAAGTAGATACTAATAAAGACGGTGTTATTACTGATGTTGAAATTAATAATGCAATTGGTTTACTAGAAAAAGCTAAAAGACAAAAGGATAAGGAGAGAAATCAAACTCTGATGAATTATTATCAAAGTTTAACATAAATTATATACTAATATTATAAGATGACTGATAATATTAGTGACAATATACTTAAAATTACATTTAATGCCCATACTGTTAATGGGTCTATTATTCAAAATAATAATTATACACCTAGCATGTCAAATCCACAATATATATCTTTTCCCAACATATTATTTATACCATCTATTAAAATAACTAAAAAATTATTTCAATCAAATTTAGGTGAAGATGACATTAAAAAAATATTTTTATCTCCAACACAATTAAATAATTTTATTACGAGATTAAATGAAAAAAAAATGTATAAACCTATTACTATTAGCGAAGCTAAAACAAAAGGAATTATTGTAAATAATATTAAATTTATATTAGATTTATTTTTTGTAAAAGGTAATAATTTTTATTTAAATAATAATACATTCATTGTTAATAATTATACATGGAATAATAAATACAATCTTGACTATAGTTCTGGAAGAAAAACACCTATTGTTTCAATCAATATTGATTTATTTTTACATAAAGGGCAAAAACTTTCATTTATTGATTCAACAAAAATAACATGTAGTCAAAAAAGACAACAAATTATAAAAGATTATTATGAATTAGTTAAGTTAAATAAATCATCGTCGAAAACTGCACCTTATAGTGATATTCCCGTTGATAATACAAAATCTGCAAAATCTGAAAAATCTGCAAAATCTGCAAAATCTGCAAAATAAATATATTTAATATATATATTATGCCCAATGAACTGAATATTATTTCTGATGTATTTGATGATAAAATAAAATTTTCTGATTCTCATATAAGTTTAAAATTACATGAACACTTTAACACAAGAATTAATGAGATTGTACATTTTACCGACTCTAAAATGAGTATATCTATGTTATTGCTAGCGTCTTTACTATTATTTTTTCAAATGGGTAAAGATGAAAAATATCTACATACAAAATTAGCAATGGTTATTACATGTACTATGATTATTTTTGCAATATTAATTATTTTATATACAGGACTGATTACTTCATTTCAATTTAGACAATTAAAAGATTACTGCCTTGATAAAAAAAAATGTGACGATGTAATGCATTCTCTAATAGATCTTCGATATAAATCTTCTATGATATATGTATTTCATATGTTGTTTATTTATATTCTTATTGGTGCAAGTATGATGCATAGTTTTTTTGTCATTAAATAAATTAAATAAATTAATTAAATAAATTAAATAAATTAAATATTATTATTCATATACTATTAAATACTATATGAATAAAACTACAAAGGTTAAATTACTACTCACTGGATATTATATTACAATTACTTCTGTATCCGGTTATTTTTATAACAAAGAAATGAAAAGGGTATATTCATCAGATTCATATATTTCAAAAAGACATATACTACCCCTAATATATTAAGCATAACCAATAATAGCACAATCTAGTCTCTCTCCAGCATGACCAGTTGTTAATGAATCTTTATGACATCCTCTACCCAAATCATCCTCATCTTTATGAACTACAATAGACCTACCTATTATTGATTCATCTCCATATAATGTTAGTTTTGAAGTTTTTATATGAAAATTAGCTTCTCTACTACTATTTGCAATTATATTTCCTAAATCGCCTGCATGACTATTAGTGTCATTTAAACCACCATGATCATTATTATTTGGATCCCAATGACCGCCACATTTAGAACAGTCGGTTTTTAATAGATTTCCAAATTGATGAACATGAAATCCATGCTTTCCTTCAGATAAATTTTGTATATGTCCATTTATTTTTACATCTGTGTTTTTACTATCTTGAATAAATGTACAATAGCTTCCTTTTAATCTCCCTTGAAATACTGCTATTCCTTTCATATGGTTTATTTATATATAATAAATTATTTTAATAATATATAAATAAATGCATATTAAAATAGAATCAATATATGATCTACTTTCACTAATATCATTATTTTGCTATATATATTATTTCTATAGTATGGATATTGTATTAATAGTTGGTGCTATTTTATGTTTATTACTTCATAATATCATAAAACATGTTACACAAGGATGGTATCCTCCTATATTTAAAAGACCGGATGGTGCAACTGACTGTAATTTATTCAACAGTGGAGGATTGGTTGATGAAAAATCTGGATTTCCTTCGGGCCATGTAACAGCTATTTCCTTTCTAATGAATTCTCTATTATTTAATACAAATTTATCTTACCAGAATATTATTTTATATAATATTCCTATTTTAGTAGTTGCTTATGCTAGAGTGATGAAAGGTTGTCATAATATTATACAAGTTATAGCTGGATATATATTAGGTATTAGTGTATCACATATTCTACATAAATATAAACCACAGATTAAAAAATATATAACCATATATTAAATACTATGCAAGATCCTAAAATAAATAAATCTATTGGTTATAATTATGCTATTGCAAAGTCACTATATGATTCACCAAACAGTAAAATAATTATTAATGAAGTAGATAAATTATTAGATTATTTAATTGAACTAATTTTAGCATACAATAATAATCCTACTGGAGCATTAGAAAAACTTAGTTTGATTAAACAAGTTTTTTTTAAAAAATATACTAATGAACAAGGTCAAATAGGAGAACCATTAGTAAGAATTAATAATAAATTACAACCTGTTGCTTCATTAGATGAACTTATAAATAAATTTATTCCATCATTAAATCTTCGAGAAAAAATGATGATGATTAAAAATTTTGCTTCTAGAGAAAATGATTGTATTATGTTTTCAATATTATTAGAATTTAGTGCAGTTAAAACAGATAAAGTAAATCTACCCCTTCTTGAAAACAAATACAATATGTTAAATATTACTGAAGTATTTAAATACATTGATAATATAGAAAAAATTCTTGGATTCGATATGCTAGAGACAAATAAATGTTATAGAGATATTAATGGGAACCAACCAGTCAAATGTGTACCCGGAAGAACATATCCATTATATAAACTCATTCAATCTGATTATCTAAAAAATCCTAGTAAATCGCCTATAACCGTATGTTGGTTATGGCATCCATTAGTATATGGAGTACAATATCAAGATGTTCTTAAATTGCAGTCTGATAATTATGTTAAAAAACTTGTTACTAGTTTCGAAACTACCAATAACCCTAGCCAAGAAGAAGAATGTATGACTAGTATATATTCAAAATATCCTTTATTTCCTCCCTTATCTATTCGTGAAAAGGCATTTATGAAAAGTAAAGGGATCAATACTAATATAGGTGATGGAATATATCAAAAACCACCATATAGACCTCCTGTATGTTACTCTAAAGCTATTGAACCAAATAGTTTTTACTTAAATTTATTAGAGAGATATGATAAATATGTTGTAAGTAATCTATCGGGACATTCTATGTTGTATATTATTATCGCCAAATTGTTTAAAAATATTAATTTAGATTTAATCTTATTGGCTAATGTATTATTTATGGTTCCATATAATCATTCTATACATGAAGTTTTACAAGCAGCTAAATTATTAGGTGTTAATACACGCTACTCTATTAGAGTTGTTGATCTAGTGGCTATTAATAATATTCTTACTAAAAATAATCTAACACTGATTAGTATACCTAGTAAAAGTACATATATGCAAAACGCTGGAAAAAGAAAAACAGAAAAACGAGTCAAATATAAAACCAGAAGAAATACAAAAAAAAATATTTATAAATAAAATTGATTATAAATTAATAATTTTATTTATATTAAATTACTTAATACAATATGTCAAATAAGATCATACAATTACCCACTGTTTCTACAGGAGAAATTATAAAAAGGCCTTCTCAATATTGTAAAACTCCATATGTTGCAGATGTCTCTTTAGAATCAGGTGTTATGATATTAGGTCATTCACCCTCATTGGGGTGTTGTGGACTTGCTGATAAAGGTGCTTCTATTATTATGACAAAATTAGAAGAAAAGAAAAAACAAACATGTAGTCATAGAATAGAACTAGCTGTATATTCTGATGATAATAATAATAGTGTTGTTGTAGGAATTAATCCAAAACTTGGAGAAACTATTGCTGAAGAGTGTTTAAAACAAAATTATATTTTAAATTTAATAGATATTAAAACATATAAACGAGAGGTTACTATTTTAAATTCTCGATTTGATTTTGCCGGCGTTGATTCTAATGGTAAATCATTTGTTATGGAGATAAAAAATGTTCCTCTAGCTGATTTTGTTGATGTTCCAAAGAAAGAAAAAAAAAAATATGCAGACTCTTTTAAAGATAAAGATTTTAATGATAAAATTGCATATTTTCCAGATGGTTATAGAAAACAAAGTACAGATGTGGTTAGTCCTCGTGCATTAAAACATATTCAAGAATTAGAAGAGATTTCTATTAATAGTCATGGAAAAGTTAGAGCGATATTATGTTTTATTATTCAAAGAGATGATGTATCACATTTTCAAACATCTAATATTGATTTGACATATAAAGATGCTGTATATAAGGCTCATCAAAATGGGGTTGAAATCAAAACTATTCAAGTAAAATGGAATACATGTGGTGAATGTTATTTTGTTAGAAATGATTTACCAATATCTTTAAAAAATGGAGAATTTATTTAATATCTTTTGATAATTTGTAAGTTTTATCTTTAGTTGTTACTCTCAAGGTTAATTCCTTATTTTTTTTACAAAAATCTAATATTCTATCATTCAAAAAAATGTTAATTAATAGCTCACCCATTTCTATTATACATTTTTCAATTTTATATTTTGTTTTTAACATATTTTCTATATCGATAAAACATGCTTCTTCATTTACAATTTCCCATCTTACATATCGATCATTTATAATTAATATAATATAAATATCGTCCATATTACAATGTAGTTAATATATCATTATAAAATATTTCTATATATATTTTAGGTATTTCATTAAAATCTATTATTTTTCTATTTATAATAAATCTCTCGGTTCTATCTTCCTTTAAAAGTTTTTCTTTGAAATATGATGGATCATCATAACATTTTTCTACTGTTTTCTTACCACATTTATCAAACACCCCAGGAATATTATCACTCTTATCACCTAATACTATTTTATAAAACAAATCTCTCTTCGGATCACCACTATATGCTTTAGATTCTAATAGGGATTTATATTTTAAATTAAATAAATGAATTCTATCATTAGACAACTGAATATAATCATGATCACTTGTAATTATGTAGATCTGACAGTCATTATATGTGTTATATAGATGTTTCGAGGTTAAGGCCAAACAATCGTCTGCTTCTAATTTATCAAGCTGTATTATTTTATCTACGCCAGCGTTTTCAAATAGTTTTTCTTTGTATACTAAACTAAAGAAATTACCAATATTTGCCTTTTTATTTTTTTCTTCATCTCTTCCTCCTTTATAATTATCTATTATTTGGTTTCTCCATATTTGTTGTCTTGGACAATCCTTTCCTACAATTATATATGGATCAGTTACATGTAGTTTCTTCTTTATCTCTTGAATTTTTGTTTTAAATGTCTCTCTAAATTTTTGCACAAATTCTTCATTGTTAATTGGATTTTCTAATTCTTGGGTCGGTTTAGCATTTTTCCACCAAATATGTAAGGAAAATACTCTATAAAATATAAAGTAGCTCGCATCTATTAATATATAGTTCTTCATTGTTAATTACTTAATAATTCTATATTTAAATTAACTTCAATTATATTTAAAATTGAAGCTAATTATTTTTTACTCATAATATACAAAATAATTCTAATATGACAACGTACGGATATTATTCATCTACACAACTAGATATTATCAAAACAGATAAAAAGTTTCCATATATTTATTGGAAAACTAACACAGGTACTATTGTACAGGTTACTGAAGTTACTGATGGACCATATCATAATAATTTTAAAGATGCTATTTGTATGGGTCCACTAGATTCGTGGTATGAATCGTCCTCAACAATTAAATATAAATTTCATATTCCACCAGAAATAGAAATAGAAATAGAAATAGAATAAATTAAATTTTATAGACTTAATATAAATGATATTTCAAAAAAAAGAACAAAAAAAAGATCAAAAAAAAGAACAAAGTAATAAATTGTCTGATATTAAAATATCAAAAAAATATCTCTACCTATTAGTATCGATTTTAATTGGTTTTACAATAGCGTATTTTTTTAACTTTAAGATGAGTAGTAAAGGTAGTAAATTGCAAGAATTAGTTCTTTTGGTAAAAGGTAATTGTTATCACATTCATCATTCAATAATTTTCTCTGTAATAATTAGCGCAATATTATTTGGTAGATATATTAAAAATGATATACTATTATATTCATTTATAGGATTTTTAATAGGAATGTCTGGAGAAGATTTATTATTTAAAGATTGGGATCTAGTTAAAAATAATTGTCATAAAAGTAAATTAATAAAATTTATGCAAAATACAATTGATGTAAATAATAAGTATAATTAATTATTTATAAAATTGATTAGCGCTTACATACTATCTTTAATGTAAATTATGTGTGTTACATTAAAGATGAATAATTATCAACTACTATCTAAAAGTGAAATAGCAGATTCTCTTATTGAATATAATCCAATTCATTTAACCATGGTAGATTTCGAATTTATGCATTTAGTTAATGATATTCATCACCAAACAAATTTTGAAAATTTTCAATATATTCTAGGAGTTATAATGTCATTATATGGAATTTATTATTTTGTAAATGGAATAATAGATTCAATATTTAAAAATTAGCTTCTTTCGCTCATCTTCAGGCAACTTTGTTCTTTTGCCTAGAAATTTAAAGTATTTATTTGCTAAGTTATATCTCTCAGATACATTTTTTGCATTGGGATACTTTGTTTTTTTATGTTTTTTCATTGCTTCTAATCGAACTTTCATTATCATACCCACTTGCCATATTCTTTTACACCTTCGGACATTTAAAATGGGACAAAATAACTCATATTTATAGCAGTTTTCTCCCTCTACTATTCTTTTTACGAGTTTTTCTTTTTCCGCCCCCTAGATATTTCCCTATTTCGTGGCGTAGTTCCAAAGGCATTCTTCCATCACCAAAACTCCCTACACCTTTTTTACTCAACCGTGCAGCTAGTTCTTTCCTATCTTTTTGTCTTTCCAAATGTTTTGGAATAGTTTGTGCGACAATATTTTGTATTCTTTTTTTTTCTTTTTTCGTTTCTATGTAGTCTTCTATCGCATAAGGAATACCGTTTTGCTCTTCACCCTCTGGTGTCAGTTCTTCTGCCAGTTGAAGTTCTTTGTTTGTATCAACATCAAGTTCAATATCAATATCTGGGCGTTCTAATAATAAGTAAACCATGTCTATATCTTCTAATTCAATTGCGCGTATAAGTGGTGTATCACCATCTTTATTCCGAGCATTCACATTAGCTCCGTTATTTAAGTCATTTTCAACTTTGTCGTAATCAGAAATATCAATTGCATCAAAAAGATATGTATCCTTTTCTTTTTGATTTCCTCCTCTCTGTCTTTTTGAACGAGTTTTTCTTCCTCTACTATTCTTTTTACGAGTTTTTCCTCCTCCACTATTCTTTTTACGAGTTTTTCCTCCTCCACTATTCTTTTTACGAGTTTTTCCATTCATTTGTTCTAAAACATGTTTCGTAAAAAATCTGCCGTCTTTCGTGAGAGAATCGGCCACGACTGTTTTGGGCATATAATATATATATATAATTTTTATAAATTATCAGCAGTTAAATACTATTTTCTGGTCTAAAAACAGATTCTTTTTTATGGGAGTTTGTCCCATTTTAAATGTCCGAAGGTGTATGAGAATATTTTCCATTTTTATATAATTTTTCAAGTTTCTTTATTGTATTCTTAACATCTAATACAGTCGTATATTTAATAGGTATTGTATCACTAGGGTCTTTATCTATATATACATCAAAGCTCTTTTTTGGGTCATTTGGATTATATAAAAATTATTTTTTACCCCCATTTTGTTTTTTTGTTTTACAATATTTATATGGAGCACAAGAACTACGCATAGAATATCCTTTTATTTTTTGCGTCAAACATTTATTTTTTGAAAATCTTCTTGGTAATTTAAATGTCTTTCCATCTTTTCGTTTGCATTTTTTATTTTTTTTTGTTGAATTGCAACAATTCGTCATTTATACACTATGTTATTAAAAAAATTGAAAATATTAAATGAAAAATATAATACACTATTAATATATGTTAAATGAGATTATCAATTATCTATACTGATTATAAGAATAAAATTATACATCAAAAATATTTATATAAGAAATTTTCGAATGAAATTAAGTCCATTGGATATAATTATTCTACACAAAATCTAAATTATTCAAAATCAGCTTATGTAAGTGATAAAATATATGAATGTACTATAAATGATATTATTTATTATAAAGCAAAAATTAAATATAAAATACAATATAATAAATTTACCAAAGATCAAGACAAAACAACAAAACAAATTTGCAAGTCATTATTGTTAATTATTCCGAAACAAAATGATATATACAAAATGAGTGACATAGATTTTATATTTGATGATGAATATATTTATGATAAATTAAAAAATGAATTTATCTCATTAAATAGCATTTCGTTAAACATATATGATTGTGAAAAAATTATTGATAAATTAAATTTATAAATTATATAATTTATATTATTTATAAATTTATTTTTTTGACCTTTTTGTTGTTTTCTTTTTCTTTGTTGTTTTCTTTTTCTTTGTTGGTTTCTTTTTCTTTGTTATTTTCTTCTTCTTTGTTGTTTTCTTCTTCTTTGTTGTTTTTGCTTTTTTTGCTTTCTTTGCTTTTTTTGCTTTTTTTGCTTTCTTTTTACCACCAAAACTAATATCACCTTCATCGTCAGTTTCTGGTTCATCTTGATCTACATGATCAGTGTTTAAATCCTCAAGGGTTAATGGAACATATACTTCATCTTCATCTTCTTGAATAAATGCTTGATTTAATACATCATATTCATCTTCATCTTCTAGACCTTGACCTAAAGGATCGAATGGACCATATTCATATTCAAAACTTTCATCTTCAGAATCTGTGTCAACTTCGTAGCTATTATTTAAACTAGTATTATTACTCATATATAAATTATGAATATTTTTTTAATTTAAACGACTTTTTTATACATAGCTAAGGCTTTTTTCCGTTGATCTTCATATACAACAATAGGCTTGGGATATTTAATATTTTTAAAATTATTATATTCATTATCCCAATCATGTATAGATTTTGCTGGTACTGAATTTAATTCTGGAATCCATTTTTTTATATATTCAGCATCAGGATCATGTTTTTCAGATTGTGACCAGGGATTAAATATACGAAAATATGGTTGCGAATCAGCACCAGTTGAAGCAACCCACTGCCAATTTCCATTATTACTTGCTGGATCATAATCAGTTAATTTTTGAGCAAAATATTTTTCCCCTTGTTCCCAATTTATTAACAATGTTTTAATTAAAAAACTTGCAGTTATTAATCTCGCTCTATTGTGCATATACCCGGTTTCATTCATTTCTCGCATACCCGCATCAACTATAGGATATCCTGTCATCCCTTTTTTCCATGCATTTAATTGCGATATATTAGAATTCCAAACTATTTTACTATATTTTTCTTTCAACGGATTTCCTAAAACTTGAGGGTTAGAAAATAATAATTGAGCGTAAAATTCTCTCCATATTAATTGTCGTAATAAATCACTTTTTAATCCTAATTTGGATTTCATTTTTTCATATGTTTCTCTCACAGATATATTTCCAAATTTTAAATATGCACTTAATAATGTGGTATGAGTATCTAAATCATTTCTTATTTTACCATATGATTTAAATGAACTAATATTATTTATTATTTTCTCTCCATACTCTCTTCCACCATTCACCAATATATCTGGGTTTGGATCTGTATATTTTAAATATGCATCTGTTAATGTAATATCTCCATCATATATATTTGCAAATTTATATTTTCTTAAATATACAGGTTTCAATACTTTTTGAGGTAATACCTTATTGTAATATGGAGTAAATTTGCTATAAGGTTCGTCTGAACCTGATTTTATAGTTCCAGGTTCATATAAATAATAATCTTGAGTGGTTATACAGTCCATATTTAATGATTTACATAACTTGTCTATAGATGTATCTCTTTTTTTTGCATATGGTGTTATATCCCAATTAAAAAATACAGCATCAATATTCCATTTTTTTATAAGTTTTTTAATAATTGTATCATTTTCACCATAATAGCAATTTAATTCTCCTCCATTTTTTTTTATATTTTCTCTCAAGTCGTCTAAACTTTCAATCATAAATTGTATTGAATTATCTGATTTAAATTTATTTTTGTCAGTTACTTGTTCGGGGGTAAATATAAAAATAGGATATACTGTTTTACATTTTTCCATTGCTAAGTTTAATCCTATATTGTCTTGAATGCGCAAATCTCTCCTGAAAATAAATAATCCATTTTCGAACATAATATATAATATTTAAATAATATATAATTTATGAATAATTCATATAAGAAAGAAATTGGACAAAAACAATTAAAAGGAGGAAATGAGGAAGGCTGTCCTATATGTTTGGAACAAATAAAGGAAAATGAAAAAATAACAACTGAATGTAATCATGATTTTCATAGAGAATGTTTTGTTCAGAATTGTCTAATTGAATTATCTAAAGGAAACTTTAAGCAACGAGACCGAGAAAATAAAGTATTCCATTGTCCTAATTGTAGAGGTGATACTAAAGCAGTTTGTTTAAATGATCCAGAAGTAAGAGCTATATATGAAGGATTACAAGTAAATAGCGATGATATTGATATTGACGATAGATTAGAATTTCATCGTATGATTGAAATATTAGAAGATAAGTTAAAAAATACCATTCAACAATCTGAAAATGGTATTATTAGTGATGAAGAACAGGAATTGTTTTTAGAAGAATTACATTCAGATTTATTATATAACGATGAATTATCTGATGCTGATCTAGGATACATATTAGAAGTATTTGAAACACTATTAGATACTGCAGAAATAGAAAATGGTTTAGATTCAATGATGGTATATGAATTCACTAGAAAAATACAGGAGCAACTTGAAGAGTTTGAAGAACAAGATGAAAGTGAATTTATGGGAGGTAAATTAAAGAGAGATAGAAAAACCAAAGGAACAAAAAAACACAAAGGAAAGGGGAAAGGAAAAAAAACAAAAAAAGGGAAAACACAGAAAGGAAGAAAAAAAACTAAAAAGGCAAAAAAAGGGAAATCAAGAAGAAGAAAGGGTGGAACAATTACTCAAGGTTTTGGATTCAAAGGACTAACATTTAATAAAACAACTGGTAATAAGTATTATAAATCAAATCCCGACACAGGAGAGTTAGAAGTCCATGATGAAGATTGTTATGGGGTAGGAAAATTTAAATGGTGTAAGCGAAAATAAATAAGTAATAATAATATTATTGATTATTTATTTAAATATCTAAGGAGATAGTATTTTTTTCAGATTTTCTATTTCGCTTAGTGCGAAGAGGGACATTATCATTTTGCATTTCTTTTAATTCGCTAATGCTGATAGTACTACCTTTGTCATCGTTATTATTTTGAATATCGACAGATGTTTTATTTACCTTTAATCCAGATAATAATCCAGAAATATCAGATGGTCCTTTCATTTCAGGTCTTCTTGTTCTTTCTGATGGAGGAATATCACGACTATTATTAATATCGGGTCTATTAGATAAAGGTACATATCCTGGTCTTACTGGTGGTGGTGCTGACGCAGGTCCTTGAGTTGCTAGAGGTGGTGGCGGTCTTGCTTGAGATTGCGGGTTAAACTGGGGCATGGGGTCAGATTGTTGAGGCATAGGGGGAGCTTGTCCTCCACCGTTCATCATGTTCATAAAGCCACCTAGTCCAGGATTGTTTTGTCCCATTGTATTTGCAGCGGCTTGTGTAAATTGATGCATTAAATCTGGATTTTGGCGCATAATATCGTCCATACCCGGCATAGATGACTTAAACATAGTATTTGTCATATGGACCATCATAGCACTACCACCCAATTGAAATAATAATTTCAATTCAGGAGCCATAGAAGCCTTAGATTGATATTTTTCATGTAGCTCTGCAAAAATTTCATCATAGTCGTTAATATTTTCATTAATTTGCTCAGACCAACCATCTAATTTTACATCAAATGGGTCAAATCTACCGTTAAGAAATTCTATACCAGTAATAGCAGCCATTAACATTTTTCCTTGAAATTTAACTGAATTCTTTTTTTCTTTTTCAGATATAATTGTTTCATATTCACCACGCATTTCTAATAGGTTTGATTCCATATCATATCTTTTAGTAAGCTTTACACCCTTTTTCTCTAGATCTTCTAATTTTTGTAAATATTTGAACTTTTCTTTAAGTGTTTGTTCTTTTGATAATTGAGGTTCAATATTAGCTTTTGTAAAATCAGGGTTAATAGGTACATTATTAAATTTACCAAATCCATCCCATGTTTTATTATCACCCTCCTCTTGTGTTTTAGTAGAAGCTCCTAGATTAATTTCAGGTGGGGGTGTAGTTAAAATTTCTTCATCTATTATTTCTTCGTCATTAATTTTAAATGATCCAGAAAGCATATCACTTCTAGCATCCTTCATGCTTTTTTTGGGCATATCCATATCGCTTAAATCATTTAATTCATTTTCTAAATTATTTAAATCATTGAGATCAATATCTGATGACATTCCACCACTATTACCAGATGATTTTTTCTTATCATTCATTAACAATTCAATACCTGAGCCAAAATTTGCTGACTTACCTCCACCGGAGGAGGGTAGGTCATTTAAACTATTATTTATATTAATTGTTTTGCCTGAATCTAAGGAACTTATATCGATTATTTCGGGTGTATTCATTATGAATTAATTAGAACTTTAATTTTTAAATCAAACACATTAATAATATATTAATCTATCTTTTAAGAACCACATTCCTTGTAAGAAACAATCTGCTAAATCATCTTTCTTTTTATGATTATTAAACATGTCTAAATAACATGAAAAATTATCGTTATTAATTAATAATTCTTCACAAACTTCTATACCTTTTGATTTTCTCTCAGAATATGTAGTTTTTGTAGAAACATAGTCCTTTAATTTATTACTTGCTGATATAAAATGAATGTCATGTACATCTTTTGAAATAAAATATTGTGCAATCATACCCTGTAATGATTTCATTCTATTAGCTATAGGACTAATTTGATTTTCAATTATAACACTAGAAATGTCTATATTATTATATAATTCGTCTAATTTGTTCTTTAAATTTATTCCAATGTCAATTAAATTTAAATCATTTGTATTAACATTGCTAGAAAATGGTGTAAAATAATTATTATTTAAATATTCATCTAAGAATGACATTAATAATATTTTACTAAGTTTGTGATCGAATTCTATGTTGTTATTAATTAATAATTGTCGTAAGTCATTAATTTTCATTTTTTTTATTTTTTTCATTTCTAATTCTGGTGGAATTATTGATTTATTATGATCTTTTACATGTTTTTTGCAAGAAAAAATATTATTATATGTATAATTTGCTTTTTTCCCACATTGACAATTAATTATTTTTTCATTGCATAAATTAACTACATCCCATTTTAAAATACTACAGTCTTTATTATTTTTTATGTTAAATAAACATAATGCTAAATTTTTTATACCGACATCAATACTTAATATATTCATTGTATTAAGTATTATAATAGTATTTAAATCACTCTTTTAACAAAGGATATATTTATTATATTTCACATTATTATAACCAATTGCAATTAACTCTGAACCCTTATTAAAATTCAACATACTGAATCCGTCCAATGCTTTACTATCAACATAATAATAATGAATTTCACCATATGGCGTGTCACATTCATGATTTAATGTAGTAAAAGGGTTATTAAAATTATGTTTTACAATTTGAAATGATCTCACCACCATGTCTTCAATACTATCAATAGTATAATCATTTTCATCCATTAATTCATAAGGAGTTATATATGTAATATTCAAATAATCTGATGAGTGTACTACTTCTAATAATGCATTACTTAATGTACCACCATCTGCATAGATATAATTTTTGTATTTCACAGGTGGAAACACAATCGGGATCGCTGATGTTGACATTAACAACAACACTTTGTCTTCAATCGATCGATTATCATTGTATTTATATACATCTAAATTACCGGTATTTAAATTAACAGCACCTATTAATGTATCAATAATAGGGGTTGAATTCATATTTCCTACAATTGATGTTAATGTTTTATGTAATGGATGGGTATTTAATAACGATACTCCTGTATCAGGAAGAATTTCGTAAATATTTTTGTTGCGAATGCTAGAATACATTTCCTCCGCTTCCTTTATTCCTTCGTCAATATTTTCAAAGTGTGACAAAAACCCAGAATTTAACCCTCCAGCTGATATACCAGTATATCTATCGTAATTAATAGGAAAGTTCTCACGAATTTTCTTTAATATACCAATTTCCACTGCTCCAAACGCCCCTCCTCCACTAAAGGATAATTGGTTGGTTGCGCTTATTGTGGATAAATACGAAATAAATAATGTTCCGAAAAATAAACTATACATTTTTATATACTAGCTACACTATATTTAAATTATTAATATTATAAATTCTATAATATGAATATGAATATGAATAGTATCAGCATATTAATTCGGGTTAGGAATTCTTTGTTTTAAAATTTGGTCTTGTGTGATACTAGGTGCAACCATTCTGCATTGTAATTCATAAGACGATAAATAAAGATTTTTCAAATCACTGTTTTCATAGCCAAATGGCTGTGATTTATCAACACACGATTTATATAAAAATGGTGAATTTGGAATACTTTCACCTGTTTTTAAAGAAGGACAATAGCAACAATTATCACATGCCTCTAGTTGATTTGATTCGATAATAGAATCAGCATTTTTTGTAAGAAATTCTCTATACTTCCAGTTTGATTTAATGTCATTATCTTGTCTTATTTGTTGATTAATTACAGCACCTGGTTGCCATTTTGCAAAATTTCTTCCATCCATCATAATAGGAGGAAAATCAAAATGAATATTATTTGATCCGTTATAACAAGTACCCCAACTCATAGTATATATATACTATGAGAGAAAATGTATTTATTATTTTTATTCTAACAATTTAAGTAAATCTTTTTTTGTTGTTTTATCTCCCTTTTGTATTAAACCTTTTGATTCGGCAATTTCTCTCAAAGAAACTACTGTTAAACTTTTATAATCAACAGGTTCTTCATGATTTGTATTAGTTACTAAATTAGTTGGTTCAACAACATTCATTGTTTCATCCTCATCATCCTCGTCATCCTCGTCATCACTATCATCTTCCTCTTCTTCAGATGAGGAAGATTCGTTATTTTTATCCATAACAAGTTCATCTATTACTAAAGGTATATTACCTGATTCGTTACTATTTATTTGAATTACTTTTATATTATCACTATCTACCTCATCAGATAATTCAATTACCTGACTAGATGGTGTAATTTGCTGTGATGTATCATCATCATTTTCATCATCACTATCTGATTCATCACTATCTGTTTCGTCGTCACTGTCTTCATCATCACTTACATCAATTAATTCACTGTCAGGTATTGGGTTTTGATGTATAGGTGAGGGCGTCCCTCCTACCATTTGTTGTTGTTGCCGCATATTATTCATTTCCATATTTGCAATAAATGACTGTAATACTCTAGCTTGTTCCATTTGTGCTCTTTCCAAAAAAGATAATGATCTTTTAAAATAGAAAAATAAAAGTGCAACCAGTATAAATATAGTTGCTAAACATAATAAGGTAATAGGATGTATTAGATATTCGTACATTATTAATTATTTAATATATAAATTAAATGAAATATAAACGTATTATTTGAGATTATTTAAATAATTAATCGAATTAGATAATATTGCTTCTGGATAAATAAGATCTGAAAGAACTTTCAACCCGCCCTTGATTGACGATATTCCTTTTTTGATAGTATATGTATATTCGAAATTTAATTCATCAATTTGTTTAACATTCATATTGTTATTATTAATTTCCGAGTCTAGATCATGACATATATCAATTAAATGTGTTGTTAAAATAAAATCGATATTACTACTTTCATTTAAATATTTAATAAATCCATAAGAACTAGCACATGCTTCATTTGGATTTGTCCCCGAAAATAATTCATCAAATATGCAAAAATGTTTTTGCTTATCTTCTAAACTATCTATAATTTCCTTACATCGCCTAGCTTCTGCTTGAAATAAACTATCTCTACCAGATGTGTCTGGTATATTTAAGTAACAATGAATTTTATTATACAATGGAATAGTAGCCTTTGTGTAAAATCCAAAACCAACACTTTGAGAGAAAATAATATTAAATAACGTTGTTTTTAATAAGGTTGTTTTACCCGATGCATTTGGACCAGTAATTATGATATTTTTATCAATACTAATATCATTTTTAACAGGTGAAGAATTTAATAAATATGGGTAAAATGATTTTGTAAATTTCAGTTTTTTACCAAAACTACATTTATTTATTAATTTCTCTCTATAAAGATTATTTAATTGATTCATATGTTCCATATATGCATTAAATCCAAATGAATATTCGATAATGTCATGTATATCATGGTTGGTATGTACTTCGTAGAAACATTTCATTATATACCCGATTTCATTAGATTTATTGGTAAGATTTTTAATAGTAAATGGTTTAATTCTCTCTAAATCCGATTTAAGATTCGCACACTTAGATTTATTAATTCTTAACACATTTAAAAATGGTGAATATGTACTATGTTGTTCAATATTTGCTTCTAATTTATTATAATTGTTAATGGTGGTTGAGAGATATTCATTTAATAAAAATAAATTATCATGTATCACAGAAAAGTTTTTATAAAATCTATAACATACTAATGTGTTCTGATATATTGAAAATAAATAAAAAGCAATAGATATTAATGCATAAATGCGTTTTTCCCATGATACTTCACCAACAACATTTGCAAAATTCCCTAGTGCATGTTTTGAAAATATTTCCTTTAATACTTTATAATAAGATGTCAAGTTTATATCTATACCATTAAATTTTAACATAAAAAAAGGCACTATTAATAAAATGACAGGTATTAATAAAGTTAATACAGGAGATACTAGATTATAAATACTCAATATTTGTAAAAATAAGGACGAATTGTTTAAGAACTTAAAATATTCTACATCAACATAATAATATTTATCTATAAATCCTTCATCATTTTTTATATTATCCCATAATTCATGAAATTTATCAAATACTTCTACATGTTTATTCATATTATCATCATAAGTCCATTTTTTTATAACATCTTGTGTTTGTTTTAAATATGTTTTATCACTGGTAAAATATTCACATTGTTTATTTAAGTTAAGTTTTCCAATTTTTGATGCTGGATTGTATATTTTTTCTAATAAAGACTCTCTACTTTCATTTTCACCATTTGATTCTAACAATTCTAAATCTTCTACTATATTTTTTTCAATATCCTCTTTATTTTCCAGATAATATATAGGTAATTCAAAACTACTCATTAATTAATTACTTGATATAATTAATTAATTAACTACGAATTTAAAATCCACTAGGCAATTCATCGATTTGTGTGTCATAATATTCTTCAATTTCTTTAATTTTTTTAATGTCTCGTCTTGTGATAAAATTAATTCCCATTCCCTTTCTTCCCCATCTACCAGAACGACCAATTCTATGAATATAAGTATGAATATCTTTTGGAACATCAAAGTTAATAACTGTGCTTACTTGCTGAACATCAATTCCACGAGCAGTTAAATTTGAAGAAATTAATACACGGGTTTGTCCATGTGTAAATTCATTATATGCTGTGATTCTCTCATCCTTCTCCATACCACTATGAATACAACTCACAGGAAAATTATCCTTTTGTAATGCTTCACATAAATCTGCAACACGCTTAATACTATTACAATAAATAATACATTGACTCAATGAGATCTTTTCAAAAATATCCTTTAATGTATCATATTTCTGTGCATCATTTTCTAATGCTATAAAATATTGTGAAATACCTTCTAATGTAATTGCATCTGTCTTCACTAAAATTCTAATAGGATCTCTCATGAATTTCTCTGTCAGCTTTTGAATCTCATTAGGTAGTGTTGCACTAAATAAACAAATTTGCACCTCATTCCCTAAATATTGAAAAATATTATACACTTGTTCTTTAAAGCCTTGGCTTAACATTTCATCTGCCTCATCTAAATACAGTTGCTTAATTGTTTTTGTGTTAATCTTTTTACGCCTAATTAAATCATGAATTCTTCCAGGAGTACCTACTACAATCTGTGGTTTATCTTGAATATCTTTTACATCATTATCCATTGATACACCACCAATAAATAATTTTGTAACTAGGCCATCATCTTTCATAAAAGTACCAATACTATTTAATACTGTAAAAATCTGTGAAGCTAATTCTCTTGTAGGTGCCAGAATCAAAGATTGAATCTCCTTCTTTTTCTCATCTACACTTTGTAGTGCAGACACCGTAAACGCACCTGTCTTTCCTGTACCAGATTGAGCTTGTGCAATTACATCCTTTTTTGTTAAAATCGGTTTTATCGATTTCTTTTGAATTGGACTAGGATCTTCAAACCCATGTGAATATATACCTCTCAATAAATTTTCTTTTAAATCTAATTCATTCCATCTTTCTACTTGATCATCATTATATGTTGTCATTTAATTAACATATATATTAATGTTTAAGTATATTATATTAATTATTATTTAAAAAATTGATATAAAATAATATTATTATTACCATTATATATGACAACAATGACTTATTCTTTAAAAGATATTGAAACAATTTCATGGACATATAAATTTAATTTATCCGAGGATACTATAAAATTAATCAATCAATTAACTGAACAAGTTGGATCGCCAAATTATGTCAAAACCCCTAACTTTAATTCAAATGAAAAACCTATTAGAAAAAAGAAGCGAAATAACGAAGAAATTAAATCAGAAGATTGGGAAGCTATTCGTAATTTTCATAAAACTGAAATAGTTAAATCTCAAGGTATTGATAAGGAAATCGATAATGTTCGTCTTTTGATTAATAAAATGACTGAAAAAACATATGATGTTATTATTGAAAAATTATTTGCTTGTTTAGATGAAATATCTAAAAACGATCAATATAACGCATCTGAAACAAATAAAATCGGTTATGCAATTTTCAATATGGCTACTACAAATAAATTCAATAGTAATATTTATGCAAAGCTATGTAGTGTTTTACAAACCAAATATGAATTTATGACTAATATTATTAATGATAATATTTCAGAGTTTATTAAATTATTTGATAATATGGTTTTTGTTAATCCAAATGATGATTATGATAAATTTTGTAATATGAATATTGAAAATGAAAAACGCAGAGCTATGAGTCTATTCTTAACTAATCTGCACCATAACAAAGTTATTGATAGAGAATATATTGTCAATAATATGTTAAACATTCATTCAACTATTGAAGCACATTTGTCCGATGGTGATCATATTACCCAAAATGAAGAACTTGTTGAAAATTTATATATTTTCATTACTAATATTGAATTAAAAGATGACTTAATTGTTATTATTAATAGTATGAAAAAAATCTCTAGTGAAAAACATGTAGGAATATCAAACAAATGTAAGTTTAAATGTATGGATATTAATGATTATATTAATAAAAAATATAAATAAATACTAATATATTATAATATGAACTTACAAGGTACTCTTGATACTGAAAATAAAAATCTTACATATGAAATAACTGAAAAACAAATTTCTGATTTACACGATACAAATATTGATTTTGATATTAATAGTGATAATTTTTTTTCTGACTTCCATGAAGAATATGAAACATTCGATGAAGATAATTTATTAGCACAAGAAATTGATTATTTTGAAAATTATACTATTAAAACACTTCAATATATTGCATCTTATTATAAAATTCCAAAACTTAGAATTAAAAAACATATTTTAATTCAATCTATTATTGAATTTGAGAATAATGTTGAAAATAGTGCTATTGTTTATAATAGAAAAAGACTATGGCATTATTTATCAGAATTAAAAAATGATGATTTCTTTTCAAAATATATTCTATTTCCTTCATAATTATTTAAATATTTAAAATTATATATATAAATAATCTATAATGGTTAATTCTATTTTAAACCCCGAAATTAATTATCCAGAGTTAAAAAAATTAGATTCTGAAGATAGTGACTATGATGCATCTTTATATGAAAATACTATTTTAGGAATTGATGTTATTATTGCATTAGGACAATCAAAATATAATTTTATTGAACACAATATTATTTATTATCCCATATACCTTGTTAAAAATGATCGTGTATCGACACAAATTGGTGTTTATGAAATTATGGAATCACAATTACCTAATATTGTTGACGAAGATGGTGACATTGATTTAGATATGATTAATCCGCCCATTATTTATGGGTTTGTAACTGTTGAATTACTTAAAACTGCCGAGAATAAGGATATTTCAAAAACTCTTAACAAACTTGATAAAGAAGCCGCCGAAAAGGAAGAAGAAGAAAAAGAAAAAGAAGAAGAAGAAAAAGAAAAAGAAAAAGAAGAAAAAGAAAAAGAAGAAGAAGAAGAAGAAGAAGAAGAAGATGATGTATTTATTGATTCCCCATTGCCTGAACAAAACGAAGTACAGGCAAAAAAGGAAGTTGAAGATTATTCGGAAGACAAATCTAATTTATGGATTCAAAAATATATGACTAGTAATGAATATAAACTAATTGACAACGAAGGAGGAGGAGATTGTTTATTTGCTGTTATTAGAGATGCATTTAAATCTATTGATAAAGACCTTAGTATTAGTGATATTCGAAAAAAATTATCTGAACAAGCAACAAAAGAAATATATGATAATTATAAGCTACAATATACTAATATTATCCAGGTTATAAATGATAATGATATTGAAATGAAAAGATTAAATAAATTAAATATGCAACTTCGGGATAGATTAAAACAATCTAAGAAAAGTGAAGATCAATATAAAATAGTTGAAAGCGCCAAACTAGTAGCCGAATCATTCAAAAAACTTAAATCTGAGCAAAGAGTACAAAAGGAATTATTATCAGATTTTAAAATTATGAAAAAGGTGCATTCATTAGAAGATTTTAAAAAGGCTATTAGAACATGTGAATTCTGGGCAGATACATGGGCTATATCCACATTAGAGAGAATATTAAATATTAAATTAATTATACTATCAAGTGAATCTTGGAAAGATGGGGATAAAGACAATGTTCTTCAATGTGGGATATTAGATGATCCTGAGTTAGAATCACTAGGTATATTTGAACCACAATATTATATTATTATGGACCATACCGGTATTCATTATAAATTAATTAGTTATAAAAATCATAATATTTTTAACTTTAAAGAAATACCATATAATATTAAATTAAAAATAGCTAATAAATGTCTAGAGGGTGTTAATGGTTCATTTAAGATTATTCCTCAATTTCAAATGTTTTATAAAGAATTGGGGATTCAAGAGCCTATAGAAATAAATGCCGAAATAATTAAAGAATCAGAAAATACATTATACAATCCCGAAATTGTATTTCAATATTATATTAAATCTAATAACAAACCCCTTCCAGGAAAGGGTAATGGAGAGAAAATAGAACTTTCAAAGGCAAAGGAATTTTCAAAATTATATGAAATTCCAGAATGGAGAAGAAAATTAGATAATGAATATCCAGTAACAATAGATTTAGATGGTCATAAATGGAAAACAGTAGAGCATTATATTCAAGCTAATAAATTTAAAAATACCAATAAAGAATATTACATTCTTTTCTCTCTAGATAGTAATTCTAACATATCTAAGGATGTTGAATTAGCAAAGGCTGCTGGTTCTAAAAGTGGAAGAATGAAGGGGGATTTATTAAGATCTAAAGATATTAAAGTGGATCCGGAATATTATGGAGGTATTGATGCAAAAGTATTAGAAAATGGGTTACATGCTAAATTTACACAACATCCAGACCTTAATGCTTTATTAAAAAATACAAAGGATGCAAAATTATTACATTATAAAAAGGGAAATGAACCACAAATTAGTAATGAACTAATGATTGTTAGAAATAAGATTAAAGAATAAATAAAATAAATTAAATATTACTCTATTTATAATATAAGTAATGTCAAATATTATGAATATACTCTCTCATTTAAATGATGATTTAAATTATAACTATCAAGATGACAATATAGATCGTAAAAGTATTAAAATGTTATATGATTTATTAGTAAAAGGTGATAAATATGTACAAAAGAAAAAAAACGGCACATGTTTTAATTATAATTTAATTAATATCTCTCTAATATCACAAATACCAATGGCTACTATGGGAGATACTTCATTTTTCCCCAATGAAATTAAAAGTTATATTAATGACAATGCATGTTATGCATTACAGTTTAATTGTAACATTAAAGAGAGAAATATAAATATTAGTTTTATTATTTGCGATAAACTAGATTCAGATAAAGTGAGAGAAATCAGTCACTATGTTTATATTATCTATATGTGGATATATGTATTACATGATTTATCCTCGATTAAATGTTCAAAAGATTTAGATTTATATTTATATCTTACACCCTTTACAAAATTACTACCCGAAAATCAGTTAATAACATTAGATGCAAAACATGTTAATAGTGGATATACAACTGGTTGTAAAAGCAAAACCGAAATAGTAATATTTAGACAAGAAGAATGGTTTAAAGTTTTTATTCATGAAACATTTCATTGTTTTGGGTTAGATTTTTCTGATATGAATTTATCGTCAGCGTCAACTAAATTATTAAATATTTTTAATCTAAAAATAGAATATAATATTTATGAAAGTTATTGTGAGACATGGGCAAGAATAATTAATGCTATGTTTTATAGTTATTTGTTTTCTCCGAAATCAAAAAGAATGGATTATAAATACTTTATCGACTCTTTTAATTATAATATGCAAATTGAATCAAAACATTCATTATATCAATGTATAAAAATATTATCATTTATGGACCTAACATTTAATACTATTACTGACAAGTCTCCTGAAAATATTACTGCATGTAACCATTTATATAGAGAGAATACATCTGTATGTTCATATTATATTATTACTGGTTTATTAGTTAATAATTATAATAATTTTATTTCATGGTGTAATAGAAACAATAATAGTCTAGTTAAATTTAGAAAGACGCCTAGTAATATTGATAAATATATTGAACTAATACAAAAAACTACAAAGAATTCACATATTAAAAAAAATATTAAAAAACTAGAAAATGGATTAATTAATAAAAACTATGTTATATTACCCGAAATGAATATGACTATATTAAATATAAATAACCAAGTATTATTTTAATTGGGACTAAAGTGCCATTGACAAAAATCATCATTTAATAATTGTTTTTTTCTACATTTTTTTCCATCTTCACATACATAACAGCAATTTTTGGAAGATTTTTTATATGAAAACATTCCATTTTTTAACTGATTTTTATTTTGTCTCCAAGCATTAGATGCTTCATCAAAATCAATCGAAATTTGATCTGATTCATTCATTAGAACTTGTCTCATTGACAACATGTTGAGTAATCATTATTATTATAATGATAATTATATATATATTCAATTTTAAATAATATTAATTAAAATTGAATAGCAAATGTATATGACTATTGGTATTAAAGAAGCAATATAATGGGAATTAAACATTTAAATAGATATATACAGACACAGTGTAAAAGCTCTATAAAGCAAATACATTTATCAGAATTGACTAATAAAAAGATAGTAATAGATACTAGTATTTATTTATATAGATATGCGAGCGATAATACACTGTTGGAAAACTTTTATTTAATGATTTCTATATTCAGACAGTACAATATTATACCATTATTTATATTTGATGGTAAGCCACCAAAAGAGAAAAAGGATTTATTAAAAAAAAGAAGAGAAGCCAAACAATTAGCTGAGAATAAATTTAACGAATTAAAAGAGTCAATATCGCATGAAACATCTCATGAAGATAAATCATCTATAATCAATGAGATGGAATTATTAAAAAAAGAATTTGTAAAGATTAATCACACAGATATTGAAAATGTAAAAGAGTTGCTACAAGCATTCGGTGTTTCATATATAGAGGCTGAAGGCGAAGCAGATAAATTATGTGCAAAGATAGTATCTAAAAATAAAGCATATGCTTGTTTAAGTGAAGATATGGATATGTTTGTATATGGTTGTAATAGGGTGTTGCGATATTTAAGTTTATTAAAAAAGTCTGTTATTATTTATGACACAAAATCAATTCTATCTGAATTAAAATTAAACATGGATGAATTTAAAAGTATTTGTATAGTATCGGGTACAGATTATAATGTAGATAATGAACAAGCAAATTTACACCAAACATTAAAATATTTCAAAAAATATAAAAAAAGTTCTAGTGATGATTTTTACACTTGGTTAGAAAGTAATACGAGTTATGCAAGTAATATATATGAATTATATAATATTAGTGATTTATTTGATTTACAATCTATGGAAGAATATAAAAAATACGAAACATATAAGATCTCAAATGCACCAATTAATTTAAATAATTTAAAAAAGGTGATGGAAAAGGAAGATTTTATATTTATTCATTAATTAAATTGAAATTACTATAAATTTTTATTTATCTACTATATGATTTATTTAAAAGGTATACCTCTTTATTTTCGTAAATTAGATTATGATGATATAAAATGTTCATATTATAATTTAATGAGCCTACTATCTCAACATAATGTTAATTTAATAAATACATTAACTAATACTGATTTTAATAATAAATTAAATTATGATCATATAATATTTGTTATTATAAATTTAAATACTAATATGGTAGTAGCTACTGCTACAATAGAAGTATTAAACAAAAATACGATGTATAATATTTGCATTATTAAAGAAATAATTATCGATAATGAGTATGAAAAAGAAAACAAATTACATGCATATTTTTTAAAACAATTAATTGATTATAGTTTTGCTAGAGAGAATTGTGTAAAATATATTGTAAAATAAGTATTTCAAGATGTATTACAATATAAAATAATATTTATTAATTAAATATTTTTTATTAATTAATAAATTTTAATTATTATTATTTATTTAAGCAGATGTGGAAGGAGCAACCTTGTCGGAAGCCTTGGCGAAGTGGGGAGACATGTACTTTTGAAGGTTGAAGTATGTGAGCTCCTCACCCTTTTTGATCTTAAGAAGACCAGTAAGCTTCTTGTCGGGGATGATCTTGCGACCATTGTCCTTGTCTTGAAGCTTGTGCTCACGGATGTAAGCATTGATCTCGCGAGTTACTTCAGTGCGAGCCATCTCAGTTCCCTCGGGCTTAGTGAGGAATGCAGCAAGCTCGTTAGAGATAAGAGTAGGTTTTACGAAACCAGAAGGAGCACGGTTTCCAGTCTTTCTCTTGCGCTTTTGGCTTAGCTTAGCAGCAGCCTTAAGGTCGCGGGTTACTTGACGCTCAAGTCCGCGGAACTCAGTGCGAAGAGCAGACATTTGAGAACTGACGGCTTGAAGCTTAGCCATGAAGCCACCAAATTGGTCAAATACGGTGGGGGCAGCAGGTGCATCAGGAGCAGCCTCTACAGGAGCAGGGGTTGCTTCAACTGGAGCAGGAGCAGTTTCGGTTTTCTTAGCAGACTTAGCTGCGGTAGTCTTGGTTGCGGGGGTCTTTGTTGTTCTGGCCATTATACACTAATAAGACATATCTTTTTAAGTGTTTTTACGCAATATATATTATATTATTTATGATTGTAATCAGTCATAAATAATAAATTAAGATTCCTAAATATTTTATAATTAAACATATTAATTATTTATTTAATTTTAATGAGAAACTGATTGATATAACCAAGGAAGACTATTTCTAGCTTCTTGGCTTACTAATGTTAATGCTGCTAAAACATAATATGCTCCTAAAGATCTATTATCTCTGGTGGATGCAGATTTTACTAAAAATCCAATAATTCTAACTGCGTTTTTCATTAAAGAATCGTCTGTTTGATTTTGAGCTAAATGTAATTGTAATCCTACAAATGGATTTCCATGTGGTGGTACAATTTCTCTCATTGTTTGTTGTGTTATTTGAGCTCTATAATGCCATATATCATATACTTCTCTTATAAACAATACCAACATATGTCTAGGTAATTTTAATAGCCAATCACTGTCTGCATAATTACCTAATTCATTTATATATTGAAATAATTCTATCACCTTTAATTCCAGTAACTTTTTTGGATCAATTACATCTTCTTCATTTTGGGTAATAACCCGTATTTTTAATATTTTTGCTAATTTTAAATAATAATTATAATTATTAATTATGTTAGTTGTTATTTTTGTTCTGTTATATGGATTTAATGGTAAATTATTTTCATTCTGTTGCAATGATAATGAACTAGTCTTTTTTAATAAACCATTAAAGGATATTACATCACATCCATATATATTATTTTCTTCATCTTTAAAACTAAAAAACTGATTATATGGAATTTCTTTTAGTGGTTCTAATGTTGCAAAATCACTGTCATTAGTGCATGAATTATTATTTTTCATTCTCAAACCACTACATTTTAAAAATAATCTAACTAATATACCTCTACATACACGCTGTATAGTTGTTGCGTAGAGAGAAAACTTTAAATAATTAAATAATCGATTTAATAATTCATCCTTATTCCCAGTCTTTTTTAAATTATGTTTTGAACACATTTCTTTTAACTGAGAAACCTTATATTGATTTATTAATAAACTATCATGTTCGCCTAATTCTAATACTCTGAAATCTGTATCAGATATTTTTGATTTTTTTTTCTTTTGCATATTTGATACATCATCAAATACTTTCTTCTTCAAATATGATTTTGGACTTAGCCTTTTTACTTCCATACTAATATATAATTAGAATTTATATTTATATAGTAATTAAACATATATTTTCTCTCTACATACCACATATGGTTATAAAATTATACTTATTTATTATGTTGTATATTTATTTTTCTTTATTTTTCTTTATTTATCATTATTTATCATTATATTATACTACATACTATATAAAATAAATTAAAATAAATTATTTTATTACCTACTTACATGCAAAATAGAATTTAATTTAATTTCTTATTTATATAAAAAAAAATTGATTTAAAGAATGATCACATATATTAATTATATATACACAGATGACTAGTATGACTAAGACAATTCTTTCCGGCGCTGATTTCACCCCTTCCTCCGATATTAAATACTCTAAGCCTAAGGTTGATTCCCGCGGTGGTAAGAGTGTTGGTATTCTTAATGCAGGCTCAAATACAGCTACATATATTTCTACTCCTCTTATGCTCACATGGGGTGTAAGCGATTATGAGGGAAATGAGCGATATGAAATGGCTCTACAATTTCCTAATAGTGAGTATGCAACAGATGATACTACTAATTTTATGAATAATATGATTGATTTTGAGAAAAAGATGAAGACCGATGCTATTTCCAATGCAAAGGAGTGGTTTGGTAAGGCTAAGATGAGCGAAGATGCTATTGATGCTCTATGGACTCCTATGCTCAAGTATCCTAAGGACAAGAATACTGGTGAGCCCGATACTGATCGATCACCTACTCTAAAGGTAAAGGTTCCTTATTGGGAAGGTGAATGGAAGACCGAGCTTTATGATGTTAATCAAAAGGCTATTTATCCAGACCCCGATGGTGGATCAATGACTCCCAAGGAGCTCATTGCAAAGGGAACACATGTTGCTCTAGTCCTACAATGTGGTGGTCTATGGTTTGCCAATGGTAAGTTTGGTGTAACATGGAGACTATTCCAAGGCGTTGTTAAGCCTAAGGCTACTATGAGAGGTAAGTGTCACATTCAACTTTCTAATCAAGAGAAGGAGAAGATTTCGAATCAAACTATTCCTGATGATGATGAAGTAGAGGAGGAGGATGATGACGAACCAGCTTCAACAGCTGTCGAAGATTCTGATGACGACGATGTCAAGCAAGAAGTTCAGCAAGAAATTGCGGCAGAGACACCTAAGAAGAAGGTAGTGAAGAAGAAGGTAATGAAGAAGAAGGAGTAGATAAGATAAAATAAAATAAAATAAATAATGATTGTAATTTAAGTAATTAAGTAAATCTTTTTTAATGTAATATATTTTTTATTTTTTAATCAAATACTTAACAAAAGAGATAATATTTTAACGATTATCATATAAAATTGATATAAATATAATATAAATAATTATATCAAATAACATAATGACCACAATCCGTTTATATAATAAAGATTGCCTTGAATATATTAGAACATTGGACGATAATAGCATAGATTGTATTATTACCGATCCGCCATATTTTATAGATAAACTTGACAATAAATGGTCTTCTACCGAAATAAATAATGATAAAAAAAATAGTCATATTAAACATCTACCAAAAGGGATGAAATTCGACAAAAAACAAGTGAAACAACTATATGATTATTATCTAGAGCTTAGTCAATTATTATTCGATAAATTAAAACCTGGTGGTTACTTCTTATCATTTTCATCACCACGACTTTATCATGCAATTGCAATGGCTTGTGATATTGCAGGATTTGAAATTCGTGATATGATTAGCTGGACATATACGCAAAGTATGCCCAAAGGTATGGGTGTTACACATTTAATTAACAAACTAGATATTTCACAACCTGAAAAGGATTCATTAATAGAAGAATATAAAGATTTCAAAACGCCACAGATTAAATCATGTTTTGAACCTATTTGCGTAGCAATGAAACCTACAGGTAAATTAACTTTTATTAAAAATGAATTGCAATTTAAAACAGGTCTCATTAATTTCTCTCATAAGGTTGGTAAAGATAAGGATAAAGTACCTGCAAATATAATTACAACTGAAGAATTTAATGATCTATATGATAAGAATTTCCTTGTAGCAAAACCAACAAAAAAAGAAAAGGGAGATAGTAACACGCATATTACTGTCAAACCAATTCATTTAATTGAACATTTGATTAAAATTTTTAGTAAGGAAAATTCAGTTGTATTAGATCCCTTCTTAGGAAGTGGAACAACTGCAATAGCATGTCAAAATACAAATAGACAATGCATTGGGGTAGAAATAAATGAAGAATATTACAATATAAGTGTAGAACGATGCAAATTATAAATCTAAAGAATTTAAATAGTTTCGCAAATCGATTAACTGTTCTTTGGTGTAAGGTAGTTGATTAGCATCGTTCATTTCTCTAAATGTCTTTGGTGTAGGAATTTTTGTAAGTGTGTCTAGAAATATATATTTATCACGGTATTTCGCTTGAATAGGTGGTTGCAAGACAAGATTTGTCATAGCATTATCAGTTGAATCCGGATTTTTATGCCCTAACTGCCACAATGAATTATTTACAGATACATAATCTGCAGCAATTGTTTGTTTAATTTTATCAATCTCTGTATTTTTTTGTTCGTCGGTTCCATCAAATTTAAAATTTTTTCTCATTTTGTGTTTATTTGATAGTTGAAATGGAACTAGAACATAATTCTTACCTCGTTCTTCACTACATTTTAGTCCGCGCTGTTCATGTTTATTGAATAATTGAATACTGTCTCTCGTTGAAATATCAAATTTTTTTACAAAAGAATCACAATCTTCGCGCGTCCAGTATGCAGATGGTGTATGTAACATAGCAGCCAATGCTTTACCATTTCCACTGTTTATTTTTGGATATGTTAAGTTATGTTCAGTTGCAAAATTTATAAATGACTCGGGATAAGTTGAAATAGTCTCAAGAGTGACATCTTCCATTTTAACTCTAGTCAATTCAGGCATTACAGATGTCATATTGATTATACTGTTTCGAATTTGGGTAAATACTGCTAAATGCTTAATTAGTTTCACTTTATAACATACATAAATATGTTATAAATACTTCAATTTTAAAATAAGCTTTACTTGTAGCCGTTCTTAATGTCATTGGATAAGTATGTATTTTTACCGATTGCTCGTATTATTTTATTTGTTTCTTTGTCGTCCTTTTCTATTTGAGTCATAGAATTAAAAACCAGATTTGTCATTTTTGTTTGTAGATCATCGTCAGTAGCCCATCCCAAATTTGCATCTTGCCATTTTGATATGTTTGATCGCTGTTTTAAAGCTATTTTTGTTATACCGTCTAACAATATATTCAGTTCATTATCTTTTTCCCAATTGTCATTGTCTTTAATATACATAGTTTTTCTAGCAGGATCTGTGCAATGGATAGGTCTTTCTAGAATGTCCATATTATTTAACCCATTTGTAATCATAGTTGTAATACTTTTAGTTAAACCATTTTCAATAGTATTATCGAATGTTTCTGGTGTAAGAGGTAGTGTATCTATAAAATCTGTTAAATTCATAGCATTTTTACAGTGTTCATTCAGAAACATTTGAATATTAAAATTATTAGTATTATTACTATTAGTATTATTACTATTAGTATTTGTATTTATGTTATTCCCCTTGATATGAGGTATTAGTTCTATAAAATTCCGTTGTATATCTTTATTTTCCTTCAAAAGCATAAGAACTATTTCTTTAAAATTATCAGCCTCTTCATGATTATTAGATAGATTAACTAAATCGGTATGTTGTTCAATTACTACATGTCCTATACATCTTTTTCTATGTCGTGATAAACCAGATGAATGTCTATATCCTTGTCCACATACTTGACATGTGTAGGGGCTATTTACGGCGACTTTTTGGAGATTTACACCTACATTATTTGTCGCCATATTTGTTACTGACTTATCGTCACATACGATATTTGCATTTGTAATTGACTCTTGTTGCAATAAGCCGGCGACTTTTTTTTGTCGCCTATCATTTATTACCATTTTGTTATCATTGCGATGCTTTCTAGTTAATAGGTGTTTTTTAAAGTCACTTTCTTTACTACATGTATAAAGGCATTTTTTACAGAAAAATTTATCGGCGAGTTTTTGGCGAGAAAAGTTATCATGAATTACCATTGAGTTATCATTAGAGAAAAATGTCTAAATAGTTTATACAATAAATATAAAAATTTTATCATAACAAATAAAAATAATTTGAAATGGAAATGAGAGCATTATGCTCTAAAACCACTTTTTACAACTTTTTTCAATTCTAAATCCAAAAATCAAAAATCTACACAAAAAAACCTTGTGTAATTTTTCAAAATCCAAAATCAAATATAAAAAAATGAAAAAATGCATTTTACTTCATATATCTAATGATTTCCATTTTTTTTCACCTTTATTTTCTCTCTTCATATGAAGGGGATTACCTTGATGAACCTACAAGAATTAATGTTTTCTAACTTTTATAAACAGTCTATGTAGTGAGGGGTTGCCTACATAAAAACGATCCTCTTATTTTCCGAAATGCAAAAATCAGGTTATTCATTCGCGTAAAAACGAGGATAAATATATGTATAAAAATAATTAAACATATATTATTATAAAATATATATGTCAATAAAATTGATTAAAAATATAAATCAAAATATTTGTAATATTAACAACAATATGGAAATCGCATATAATACCTATTATATAGGAGACAATTTATCATATCTTAATAAACTAGATGCAAATTCTATTTCTTTAATTTATTTTGATCCTCCTTACAATACAGGTCGCAATTTTTACGACTTCAATGATAAATTTACATCACCAACTGACTATGTTAATTTTATAAAAGAAAGAGTCATAGAATGCTACAGAATACTTAAACCTGGAGGAAATATTATTATACATATTGAACCCAAAATTTCACATTATTTTAGATTTATTTGTGATGATGTTTTTGGAATTCAACAATTTAAAAACGAAATAGTATGGCAAACCGGTGGTAATGCGAAAAATAAATACCAATTAAATCGATTTCATGATTCTATTATTGTGTATTCAAAAAAATGTAAGGGAAATTCAATATTTAATCCATTATATTTCCCATATGATGAGGAATATAAAAAAAAATCAAATGTTAAATTTTGTGATATTCATAAAAAAGAATATGTTACTACTGCTATACATAACTCACAGCCCAATGTAAATCCTAGATTAAATCTTAGATATAATTGGAATGGTCATGATAAACAATGGTATGTTTGTAAAGAAAAAATGCAAGAGCTACATAATGATGATAGATTACAATATAATGCTGCAGGCATTCCTCGTGTAAAGAGGTTTCTTGATGAAATGGAAGGTATTCCATTGCGAGATGTGTGGACAGATATTAATAATACACAAGCTGGAGAGAAACTAGATTATGCAACACAAAAACCTGTTAAATTATTAGAAAGAATAATTAAACTATATTCCAATGAAAATGACATATGCCTAGATATATTTGCCGGATCAGGTACTCTTGGTAGAGCATGTATTAATTTAAATAGAAAATATTTATTATTAGATATTAACGATAAAGGCAAGGAAATATTTATTAAAAGTATTACTAACTAAACAATGGTGGATTTTCAGGGTTGATTGAATATTTATATTTTTCTAATATTTTTGCAGGAATATGAGTCAAGCAACATCCTTTTTCAGCATTTACTAATTCATTAATTGGAATGATCGAAAATGACCATAAATTAATATCATTTCTTTTTTCTAGATTTTCTCTCACATTAATTAATGTCACCATAACATAATCAAACTCATCTGCTGAGTAAGCTACATGACCACTATCTGATGACACTCCTTCATTTTTTTTACTATGTCTTCTAGTTGTCTCAAAGTGCGTTTGCTGAGAGAAATCATCTTTACCTTTCACTTGACGCATCTTAGACTGTACCCGTTTTAATTCTCCATTTTTATTTTTTACAACTATATCAAATCCAGGACTGTTATTTTTTGTGTTTATTTCTGGACAATCCTTGTCTAATTCAGGATCATATGCTTCTACGCCACAATGTACAAGTAGTTCCTTCTGAATAATCTCATTGGCCCTAGCCATGGCCTTTCCCCAATCAATTACAGTCATTGACTGTATAATAGCATTATCCACTAGCTGACGAGCGTCAGTATTGACAACTTCCATTAATGATGACATCTTTATAAGTACTCTATCTTATGATTTTTGAATACTTAACTATCTGCATTAACACTTCAATTTTATAAAATTGGTTTTAATTTTATAAAATTATCAATGCAAGTTGATTATAAAAATCACATTTGCTTTTGTCTTATTATCATATATATCATTGGATTGAATGAGAGAAATACCCTGTTTTTTTAAAATAAATTTTTGAACAGGTGTTATTTTTAACTGACATACAGGTATTTTATATTCGAATTTACCAATATTATATTCAATATATTCTTTATTAATGATTGATGAAATAGGATATGTAATGTTAATTAATAGATTATTATGATCATCTAGAGAGAAATCCTCTGATAAATCAGGGATACATTTAATAACAAGATTATTATTTTTATGTTTATAATAAATTTCGTCATGCCACAAAGGGATAAAATATTTTTCATTTTCAAAATATAATATATATACATTATCTTCCAACAAATCTTCCAATGAAGGATTTAAAATAATAATATTATCATTTTCTATTTTTTTATTAATAATTTCCTTTAATTTATCTACTGTTTCTTTAGAAACATACAAAATATGCTGATAAGTATTGATAAATTCAAATATTTTGATTGCTTTATCCTTGTCTAATGTTTCAAACAGCTTTATAGATGCATTTTGACCATCCTTTAAAATAGTATGCACAATATTATTTACTTCAGGAGAACCATTGTTAAAGAACGAAGAGAGAAATTCAGTAAAAATAGAATTATAATCTAAATTATCACCTGATGTAAAATCATTATTATTTTCTAAGTAAGCATTTAAATATTCATATGATTCATTAATACATTTAAACTTGTCTGAATAAATATTATCAATATCCGGAACATGTTTATCAGGATGATATTTTAAAGCCATAATTCTATATTGTTTTTTTAAATCCGTGTGGCTAAAAGGAGACACTATTTGTAAATTTGAACATGCTTCATTAAAATTCATTAACTTTATTTATTATTTTATATAGAAAATTCTCTAAGTGATAAATCGGTCTATAGTTATTATTATAGTACTGAAGAAATGAAAATGTTTCAATAAATAATTCATTTGCAGAATCATCTGTAAGTTTCTTGTCTCTTTTAAATTTAATTAACAAATTCCATATAATATACCCAATCTCCATATCATGAATAAAAATGTCATAAATTACATCTCTAAAGGAGATAAATTTTATATCATTCGGATTAGACATAATAGTATATAAATTATCAATAAATTTATCATTATTATAAATAATAGAATCAGTAGCTGTTAATAAATTTTTTATGTTATGTATTTTATTTAAGTTAATATATGTAGGTATTTTTTTTGGAAGAATTTTATTATAACCACATTTACTAGGTCTAGGTACTGAAATTATATTACAGGTATTTAAAATATTTTCCGGAATAAATGTAACACTATCCGATAAAAAAATATAAATAATGTTAATATTATTATCATTTTGCTGAATATAACTATAAAAACATTCTAATAATTCATTATGTATCTTATGAAAATTTTTACATACAATAATACCATTTTTATTAATTCTAGCTGATAATACATCAGTAATATTTATAAAAATATCATTCCATAATAATTTGGAATTACAACCTAACAAAGCCATATCTATTTCAAAGTGAATATCACTAATTTTAAAATAGTAATTATTTTTATTATACACACATGTAAGTTTTTTTTCATATTTTAATTCACTGGGGCTATATTTTTTAATAGACTGAAGCATTTGTGTGTATTTACCTGTACCTGATGGTCCATAAAAAATAATATTTTTTAGATCTGATAATTTTTTTGGAAATTCGTTGTATTTTTTTTGTAATGATGGATGTAAATTATGTTTATTGACTGCCTGTATATATTCATCAAAATGGCTTTCCAAAAATTTCATATTATATATAAGGTATATGAAATCTTTAATAAGTAATACGAATTTATTATATAAAATAAAAAAGATAAAGATATAATATTATTTAATATATCAATCACCAATGAACATAGTCCTACCTATAGAAGAAGTTAAAATAAATAATACCTATTTTGGAGATCCCATAGTTAATACAGTAATGGATGATAGTAAATTTATAAAAATATTATATTCGAATGAGTTTATAACACTGAATGGAATATTTATAAATTTTCCACTTAAAATTATAACTTGTGAAAACTATTTTAGAAAATTAAAATATTCATTTGATTTAAATATTAATCGAGATATGTTACAAAAGGTTTTTACATTGGAAAAAATAGTATTAGAACATTATAATACAAATAAAAAACAGATAAAATATACACTAAAAGAATCTATATTAACAGGGATTTTAAAAATATTTCCTAATACAGATATAAATGATAGTAGTTATAATAATAATAATAATAATAGTAATAAATTTGTATTAAAGATTTCCGGTATATGGGAAAGTCCTAGTGAGATAGGATTAACATATAAGATTTCATCTATATAATTATCCATCAGTAGAAAAATATTTTAATATAACTTGTAACACTCCAATAATACCAATATTTATTACAGATAAAATTAATATAATACTTACTAATTCAGAAGCCATTGCTTCTAATATTCCAGATTTATTTTCATTTGTTGTTTTGGAGCCTTTTAATTTATCCATTAAATAGTTAATAACTAGCGAAATTTGAATTAATATTAAAAATCCAGAAATACCCGAGAATTGATAATATTGTGGTGCAACCCTATTACTATTTATATTATCATAAAATGATATGTTTTGTGCTAATATTAAGGATAATATTATAATAGATAATATAATCGGAAAAGCATTCTTTAATATAACTGTAAAAAATCCTTTTATTCCCAAATTTATTTGATCTTTTGATGAAATAGCAAATGAACTAATAATTAATCCAAATAAAGATAATATACTAAATCCATATCCCCATACAGTAGATTTTGCATATTCACCATTAGATGTGAATAATATTCTAATTACTAATCCTAAAATGCAAAGAAATGAAAATATTTTTACATCATATGGTATTCTAGTAATAACAATAGGTTTTTCTTTTTGTGATACAGGTGTATTACTAATAGTTAATTGATTACTATTACTATTACCTCCTGATTGTTTTGAATTTTTAGTTTTCATATAGAATATATATTTATTTTTTTAATTCATCAATTTGATTTTGCAGATCCTTAATTTTAGATAGTAATAAAGGAACTATTTCTAAATAGTTAATACTTTTTATTTCACTTGTATTTGTAGTTACTAGATTTGGATAAATTGTTTCTACTTCCTCTGCAATTAATCCAAAATGAATCTTTTTATTTTCATCATTTTTGTAAGTATATTTCTTAGGATTTAATTTTAAAATATCATCATCGTTTTTTAATTCAATAATGTCATCCTTTAATTTTTCACTCGATGTAACTGTTATAGTATTTCCAACAGTTAAATCTTGACTAATAAATACACTATTTGCTTCTGATGGTATTAACTCTACAAGAACATTATTACCACTATTTTTTTGCCATAATTCATTATTTATTTTGGATGAGGGTCTAAATGATCTATTTGCGGACATTTATATTATTTATACATTTAATTTATTTATTTTATTTCTCTATTTTATAATAATGAGCAGATTTCCTCAATATAATGTCAATAATGAACATCAATTAATTAGAAGACAAAACACATATGTTCTAGATAGAAAATTAGTAACTATCCATAGCGATGATCGTGATATTAATCAATGGCCAAATAGTAACCATTTCGAAATTACTGTTCCAGACGATATTACTAATGTTCAATCACTAAGATTAGTTGAAATACAATTACCAAATAACCAGTATGTATTTAGTAATAATCAACAAAATACCAAATTACAATTCACACTTGCACCTAGAGTATCTACAAATTCTCCCGTTTATTATACTTTAGCATCTAATCTTAATGTTCCTTATACTATTACAGTTCAAGAAGGCTTTTATACACCAAGTGAAATGGCATCCGAAATAGAATCTTTAATGAATAATGCAGTCACCGAATTTATACAAACAAATGTCCCTGGATATGTATATACTAACTTTAAGGTTTATTATGATGCAGTAGGACAACAAATGTATTTTGGTAATACATACGATAGTTTTACATTTACATTTGACAATAAAATAGATTACAATGTTAAATGCAGTACTATTTTAACAGATAGACAATCAGATACAGTATTCGAAAGATATACAAACTGGGGATTAGGTTCTTATTTAGGTTTTCCAAAAGAAGAAATTGTAGCAGAAGATACATCTGGAAATATTACATTTAATTATGCAAATTATACATGGTTAATTCCAGATTCATCTATTTATCCACCTACATCACCTATTCCAAATTATGCATCTTATATAAAAGCACCATATACCATTAGTATGTTTGGTGAAAGTGCAATATATATGGAAATAGATAAGTATAATTCAATAGACGAATTAAAACCTTATTCAGAAGCTACTAACAATACATATAATAATGACTATAATGGTAGAGTTAAATCAGCTTTTGCTAAAATACCTATAACTGCTTTACCACAAAGTCAAATATTTGATTCTAGAAATGGATTTTTACAAAATGTTTCACAATATCATCCACCTATTGATAAAATTAGAAAATTGAAATTTACATTTAGATACCACGATGGAAGATTAGTAGAATTTAAAGATGCAAATTTTAATTTTACATTAGCCTTCAATCAATTAAAAGATGAAATTGCTAGAGATTATGAAATTCGTATTCCAGCTGAATACAATTTATAAATCCAAACCATAAAATAAAATAAAATAAAATAAAATAAAATAAAATTGAATTTAATAATTATTTTAATTATATCATATTAAAATAATTCAAACATGTCTGTAAATAATAATCATTACCACATTAATAATAATAACACCATATGTTCTATTTGTCTAGAACCTTTAGATCAAGGTATTAAACTCTATAACTGTGTTCATTTATATCACGATAATTGCATAAATAGTTGGAATGGAACTTGCCCAGTATGTAGAGGACAAAGACTACCGTCTACAATTATAAATAATAATTCCAACCAAACAAACAACAATTCTATTAGTGAGGAATCTATTTATAGATATAAACTTTTAAATTCTACGGTGCCATCTGAATATAATTATATTTACCACCAAAAATGGGAAAAAAATGATTGTGTAAGTTACAATCATAGGTTAATATTTCTTAAACCTTATGGAGTATTAGGTATATGCGAGGATTGTAAAATAATTCAATGTTTTAATTTATCTCACCCAATCAATTCTTAGAAACATATTGTTCAATTTCGTCTTTTGGACAAGTTTTATAATTCCCTTTGAAACCCTTTAATTTAATAAACTTAGGCTTTGTCATATTAGCTGTTTTATGATATATATAATCTCCAAATTTACCAATACGAATACTAGTATTTTGATTAATTTCTCTTATAATAGAAGAATTAACAGTAACCTTATTTTCTATAATAGGAATTACATCATCAATAGTTAAATCATCCAGTTCTTTTTTAACTCCATTTAACGACTTTTTTATAGAACCACATTCAATATAGTGTCCATATTTGCCTTTTTTTAAAATTACATTATCTGATTTATATTTTCCAATAATTTTATTCTGATTTGTTTGCGACTCAGCAATATCTTCTAAAGAATATTCTCCATTTTCTAATTTATCCATATCAATGTCCTTTTTACAATTTATAAAAGATGTTGTTTCACCCACTGTTTTCTTTATTACAGGACCATATTTTCCAATCATAAATACATGATTTTCGTCAATATTAATTATTTTTTTATCAATAGCCTTTAAATCTTTTGAACACTCGTCAATGTCATTTAAACATTCATTACATAAATTATACCATATTTTATTACCTTTTGCAATAATATCTAGATCTGTTTCCATATTTTTTGTATATTCATAATCAAATAATTTCTCAAAATGTTTCAACAAGAATTCTAATACCAATACGCCCAACGGTTGAATGACTAATTTTTTCTTTTCATTTCCAAATTCTCTCTCATCTTCAATCTCTTCCAATTCATCTTTCACGAGTGAATAATCAACACATTTTATTTTCTTGCCTTTAATATTGTCTATCTTAACATATCCTCGTTCTTGAATCTTTTCAATTAGACTTGAAAATGTAGACGGTCTTCCAATACCCTTTTCTTCCAATAATTGGACTAATTTGGCTTCAGTATAATGTGATTTTAGATCTTTTACACTGACTTTTGAAGTAATTTTATTATAATCTACGATCGCTTTATTCTTTAATTTTTGTAAAAACTGAAACTCAGGATTTTCTTTATCATAACCCTTAACAATTTTCCATCCTGGGAAATTTACTAATTCGCTACTATATTTATATTCTTTATCCATAGGACTACTAATTTTTGCAGTAATAGAGTTATATAGGGCCGCACTCATACAACTTTCTACAGTAGTTGACCAAATAAGATAATACATTTTCTGTTCTTTATTGGTAAAAGATTCCGCTATTTTCTCCAATTTAACATCAGTTGGACGAATAGCTTCGTGAGCTTCTTGTGCCGAATTCTCTTCCTTTTTCTTTTTTCCCTTCTTTGGTTTTTCAGCTTTTCTCTCACTTAATCTACCCACATCCTCATGAACATATGTGTCACCATACTTATCTTTAATAAAATCACTAGCTAATTTAATAAAATCGATACTATATGTTGTACTATCTGTTCTCATATAGGTAATAAAACCTCCCTCATATAGTTTTTGACAAATAGCCATAGTTTCTTTTGGTGAAATATTTAATTCACTTGAAGCTTTTTGTTGTAATGAACTAGTAGTAAACGGTGTTGGTGGATTTTTTGTGGTCTGTTTTGGCTTACTGCAACTATAAATATGATCATGGTTTACTGATTCTTCAAGAAAAGTTTCCATAGTATTTGTAGTGGAATTGAAATTAATTATTTCAAAATTATGATTAAGTGAAAATCCAAGATTCATTTGTGTAAAATATCCAGTAGTATTATATACTTTTTTACCAGGAGAAGCGTCAATATCTTTTTGATTATCGTATACAATTCTTAATGCTGGTGTTTGACATCTTCCTGCAGAAAGACCTGATTTTGAATTTCTTGATATATGTTGCCACAATATAGGACTGATCTTAAATCCGACAATCAAATCTAATATTTGTCTAGATTGTTGTGCGTTTACCATATCCATATTTAAAACACCTGGATTTTTTACAGCACGTTCGATTGCATTTTTTGTTATTTCGTGAAATATAATTCTTTTTGTAGTTAATGGAAGGTCAAATACTTGACAAATATGCCAACCAATAGCTTCACCTTCTCTATCATCATCTGATGCTAATAGCACCTCACTTGCATTATTTACCATAGTTCTAATTTTATTTATTTGTTGAGATTTAGAAGACATATGTTGATAATTTGGTTTAAAATTATTATCAATATCAATGTATTTAATACCAGGCAACTCTTGAATATGTCCATAACTGGCAATACATTTATATCCAGGTCCTAAATAGGACTCTATTTTTTTGCACTTAGCAGGAGATTCTACAATTACTAATGTATAAGTCATAATGTTATTAATATTTAATTAATCTATTTTTAAATATCAATTTTATATTTTAATGTTTATTTATTATTTGCCTTAAATTCATTCCAAGATATTTTTTTTGACGGCTCTCTTTTAACAGTTTCACTATTATATTTATCATCTAGTTTTTCAGCCTTTTTTAAAGCACTATCAATATAAATCTTTTTTAATAATTTACCAACTTCAAATGAACCTTCGTGTTGATCTACCTCACCTTCTTCAATACTATGTAATACATTTATTAATCTTATTAATATTTGTAGGCTAATTTCATCTTTTTTTACTTTATTGAAAATATCTGTGTAATGATTAAATAAAAAATTGCATTCTGATACACATAAATCATCAAATGCGTCGGCATTAGTTTTAGCCATTCTAGGATGTTCTCTTTTTAATTGCAATAATTTATCTACATCCGTGAGTATTTTTTTACTATGTTTTAAATCTCTGATTAAATGAGTATTATTTTCGACATCATTTGCCTTAATCATTTTTTGCAAATTCAACTTTTCTACTTCGTTCATTTATATTACTCAAGAATTATATATTTAAGTTTAAACTTTTTCTAAATATATCTTATAAAAGAAATGGTATTACCACATGAACAATCGGCAACTTCTGGTGTTACACCTGTAGAAAGTGCACCATTAACACCAGGTGCATCATCTCAAAAACAATCAGCTATGATGTATAGAGAACAAGCAAATCAAAGTCAAAATAGTATGAATAAAACTGGTGGAAAAAAGAGAAGATATAAAGGAAAAGGGGGATCAAGTACAGTAGTTCCTTCATTTCCTCAATCAGGACCACCAACTGGTTCCTCAAGTCAATCTGCAACTGGTAATAGTGTTTCAAGTAATCTAACAGGAACACAATCAAATGCAGATAAAGCATGTGATAAATGTTTTGGCGATAATGTACAACCAATTTGCAATACACCTCATTGTAACCCTCAAGCAGGTGGCGGTGGTGGCGGATGTGGATGTAATAGTGGAACTAATGGATTAGTTTCTATTGGACAAACATGGGGATGCATGAGTGGTGGAAAAAGAACATATAGAAAGTCTAGAAAAGGAAAGAAATCAAAGAAA
>Ga0233450_10000447_pt1 | contig 47636 bp, 46 predicted proteins | sample 011ome_30_FD_189956 | JGI IMG/M metagenome (GOLD analysis project Ga0233450, IMG submission 189956) | Coastal salt marsh microbial communities from the Groves Creek Marsh, Skidaway Island, Georgia - 011501CT (spades assembly) | ecosystem: Environmental > Aquatic > Marine > Intertidal zone >... | reverse complement strand
GCATCCCGGCCGGGCTGATCCGACAGCGTGTCGCGGCTATTATCGAGGGAAAAGCCGTCGTAGCCGTTGTCGATATCGATGTAATAGTAGGCCGCGTCGACGCGATGCTGCTCTCGGGTCCAGGCGCCACTTAGGCGCACGCTGAGTTCCTCACGGTGATTGGTGTCATCGCGGTTAAGCCAGACGTTGTCGATGAATCCGTCGCTTGCATAATGCTTGACGGCGAGGCGCAGGGAGGTAGAGGCCGAGACGCTCGTACCCGCCGCCACGCCCATATGGTAACCGCCATAGTTCTCGATCCCTGCCGATAGCGACAGCCCCTGCCTGTCATCTGCCGCGGTCGTACTAAAATTTATTAATCCCGCGAGTGCATTTGCGCCCATCAGCGTACCTTGGGGGCCGCGCAGTATTTCAACCTGACTCACGTCCCAAAGAGTCGCCGCTCCGGCAAGCCCTGTCAGATCAATGCCATCCATCAACAAAGCCACAGAGGCATTGACCGGTTCGATAAATTGACTGCGCTCGCCAATGCCTCGAATTTGAACAAAACGACTGCGCGAAGCGCCGCTACTGGCATTCACGTTGGGTGCCGCCGACAGCAAGTCTTCAAGATGCTGACCCCCGCGAGCTCGAATCGCTTCGCGTGTGAAGACGGTAATTGACTGTTGATCAGCATGGGATGCTAGCAGCACGGCCGTGACAAGGGTTTCCTCAAGTTGAAGCTTATCCCCGGCTTGAGCCAGTTCAGCCGCGGTGTTGGGTAGTGCAAGGAGGCCACTGGAAATGAGCACTATCAGCGCAACGGACATTTTGATAAGTGGACTTTGGGTAGCAAAGCGGAGTTCGTGCATGTGTTCTCCCAGACGGAGAACAGGTCGCAGCGTTGCCCCTGGGATGGGGCGCGCCTGTTCCTCCGCCGGCATTATCCGGTTCAGGTTCAACGGGTTCACAAAGAATTCATGTGTCTCAGGCAGATGCCGCCCCGCAGGATGGTGTAAAGTATACACCACCGTTTTGGGCAGGGCGCTACTTCGCCGCCTTGCCAGGCTTGGGAACGACTGACTTTCGCGATGCAAGCAGTATTAGAGAAATTAAATTATCGGGAATTATCCGATCAACTCAGAGGGCAGGTGACTCGACTGAGCGCCCCGGTTGCATTGAAACGGTTGCAATGGGGCTTACTCGCGTGCCTCTTGGTGTGGATAGCAGTTAGCATTGCGTCATTAATTTGGTCGCTCTGGTCGGGCCCTTCACTGCCTGTGGTGACGGCGCCCATTGTCAATCCTCCCAGTCAAACCAGTCAGAGAGAGGAGGTCATCACGATTGACGTGGAATCGATGCTAGGGCTGGGCCTCTTTGGGAACCCCGTGAATACCACAGAACAGGCACAAGTCGCAGTTCAGGTTCCTTCAGAGCGTGATGGCATTGAGGCTGGGGCAAAGGAAACGAGGCTAGATTTGACCCTCGTGGGGACGCTCGTGACCTCGACCGATGGGTTGGGGACAGCGGTAATTGAAGCGAGAAAAACCCAGAGCACCTACGCGGTTGGGGATAGCCTGCCCGTTTCTGGTGATGTCACTCTGGCGAAAGTGCTCACCAAACAAGTTGTGCTGAACAATGGCGGACGATACGAATTACTGACGCTGTTTGAGGATAATCCGTTGGCGAAGGCAGTTCGTGTCAGCACGGGCCAGAGCGAACCGCTGAATACGCCGACTAAAATACCGGATTCGCCTAACATCGCGTCAGGGGTAGTTATAGACTCTCCCGAGGCAACGGCGATCGCGGCGAGATATCGGGACCGCCTTTACAACGAACCAGAATCCTTGGCGAGGACCCTTAAAGTGAGCGCGGTGAACGATGAGAACGGTATTTATGGGTACAGGGTTGCGCCCGGTAGCGATGCGACTGCCTTCAAGGCGCTTGGATTTGAGTCCGGTGATATTGTGACGGCGGTTAACGGTTTGGATCTCAGCGATCCAGCCAACACGGTTTCGCTCTATCAATCTATGCGCGACGCCACCGAGGCGACTTTCGAGCTAAAACGAGGGGATACGATGCTTACTCTCTCAGTCAGTCTCGGACAGTTGCGATAGGAGTATGTTTTGTTTGAGCTGAAACACCCATTGATAAGACTTTTGAACCGTAGCGGCGGCTTGCTTGGCGTTTTGGTGTTCGCGCTTGCGCTTGCATTACCAATTGGTGGCGTCCGATCGGCCAATGCGCAGGAATACACGGTTAATCTGAAGGATACCGAGATACAGGAATTTATTCAGTTTGTTGCTGACGTCACGGGGACCACGATTGTGGTTGATCCCAGTGTTAAAGGGAAAGTCAAAGTCATTTCGTCGAAGCCTGTTTCACGCAGCGAGCTTTACGACCTGTTTTTATCTATTTTGGATGTGCACGGCTACACGGCGGTGCGCTCCGGTAAAGTTATCCGCATAATTCAAAATAAAGATGCCCGTTCCTCACCTGTAGAAGTACTGGAAGACGCGGATGAGCTCTCTAACGATGAATACGTCACCCAAGTTATTCGCCTTGAAAATGTCTCGGCAGCCAAGTTGATTCCAGTCTTGCGGCCTTTGGTGCCCCAGCAAGCTCACATGGCAGCATACGCGCCGAGCAACGCCATTATCATTTCTGATATCCGGTCCAACATTAATAGGATCCTTGAGATCATCGACCGTATGGACCAGTCGGCTGTTCGTACCACGGAGGTCATCAAGCTGCGTTACGCGGTCGCCGAGGACGTAGTTCAAATGCTTCAGACCTTGGAGAAGAAGAACAAGGGAGAGGGAGCTGAGGCTGATGAAGAGGTAACGCTGGTTGCAGACAAGAGGACCAATAGCGTTGTCGTGACAGCGGACGAACTCAATGGTCAGCGTATCAAAGACCTTGTTAGCTACCTCGACACGCCACTGGAGCAGAGTGGTAACGTCAAAGTCATTTACCTAGAGTACGCGAATGCCAAGGAAGTGGCTGAAGTCCTGACCCGGGTGATGCAGAACATTACCCGATTGGATGAGACTGGTGATCGAAAGCGGAGCTCAAATAGCAACTCTACGATCGAAGCCGACGAAGGAACAAATGCGCTCATCATTACAGCGGATGCCGATGAAATGGCGGCGCTTGAGGCGGTGATCGCGCGGCTTGATATCAGGCGCGCACAGGTGCTGGTCGAAGCCATTATCGTGGAGATGGAACTTACCGAAGGACAAGAGCTTGGGCTTCAATGGCTGTTTGCAGATGATAGCGGTGCTTTCGGTAGCAATATCAGTACCAGTTCCGCCCAGCAGAGTCGCAACGCGGCGATCGCCGGTTCGATCTTGGGCGAGGACGGGGTGAACGAAGATATCAATGTGGGAACCCTTGCCGGCGCATTGAGCCAGGTCCCAGGAACTACCTTCGGGTGGGGCGTCGTCGATAGCAAGATGTCTATGGCGGTGATACTCAGTGCGCTCGAGACCCAGGGCAATGCAAACATTCTGTCGACGCCCAGTCTGCTCACCTTGGACAACGAGGAGGCCTATATCACGGTGGGCCAAAACGTGCCTTTTGTGACGGGCTCCTACTCCAACACAGGTGGCGCCAATACCGTTCAAAACCCGTTCCAAACCATCGAGCGGGAAAATGTGGGGATCACCTTAAAAGTCACCCCGCAAGTGAATGAAGGTGACTCGGTCGTACTCGACATCGTTCAAGAGGTTTCCAGCATTAGTCAGCAACTTCTCGCAGCTGCGGATGTCATTACCAATGAGCGAAAAATTGAAACCAAGATATTGGCATCCGATGGGGATGTGGTGGTCTTGGGGGGACTGGTAAAAGATGATATTCAGAACAGCCAACAGGGCGTGCCTATTCTTCAGGATATCCCGTTGCTCGGCCGGCTGTTCCGCAACGATATAGTGTCGGTGACCAAGTCAAATCTCCTGGTCTTTATCCGTCCCACTATCGTGAGAGATCGAGCAGAGCTCAGGGGCGCTACGGGCGAGAAGTACCGTTACATACAAGAGCAGCAAATGGAGCGGCGAGCTCGCGGCCTCATGTTTTTGGATGATGGCAACCTGCCATTGCTACCGGATTGGGAAACGCAAATCCAGCAGTTGCCCGAAGTGCCCGACGAGGGTTCGCCGTCCTCTTCAGACACAGAGGCAGAATAATCGCCTATGGAACCCCTTGCTGAGGCCATGGAGAGCGACCTTGCGCCTGCGAGCTTAAGCGGTGCGCTTCCCTTCGCTTACGCTAAAAGCCATGACGTGCTGCTGGACTGGCGTAACGACCAACCTATTCTCGTCTACACCGGTGAGTTGCAGGCCGATGTGTTACTCGAGGTTAGGCGGCATCTGGGCCAGCGCTTTGCGGTTGAATTGGTCTCTCCGGAGTTTTTTCAGCGCCGATTGAGCGAGGCTTATCAGCGTACCAACAACGAGGCGGCGCAGATGGCAGAGGACATCGGTGCTGACGTTGACTTGAGCCGACTTGTTGACCAACTGCCGGACCTCGGCGACCTCATGGATGCCGAGGACGATGCGCCCATAATCCGACTTATCAACGCCATCTTGTCTCAGGCTGTCAAAGAAAAAGCGTCCGATATTCATATTGAAACCTTTGAAGACCACTTGAGCGTTCGCTATCGCGTCGATGGTGTGTTGACGGAGGTTCTGTCCCCCAAAAGGATGTTGGCTCCGCTGCTGGTATCGCGGCTGAAGGTGATGGCAAAACTGGATATCGCAGAAAAGCGTGTGCCGCAGGATGGCCGAATTTCTGTGCGCATTGCGGGTCACGCTATTGATATTCGTATGTCGACGATTCCGTCGGCTCACGGTGAGCGCGTTGTCCTGCGGCTTCTCGACAAGCAGGCGGGGCAGTTGGAGCTCGCGCAGCTCAATATGAACGAACAAGTAAGCGCTGCGTATAAACGCGGATTGAGTAGCCCCCACGGCATCATTTTGGTGACCGGTCCGACGGGGTCAGGGAAGACAACGACGCTTTACGCGGGTCTGTCGAGTATCAATCAAAGCTCTCGAAATATTCTTACCATCGAAGATCCCATCGAGTACATGTTGCCGGGTGTCGGCCAGACCCAGGTAAATACCAAGGTGGATATGACGTTTGCCCGAGGTCTTCGCGCTATTTTGCGCCAGGACCCCGATGTGGTTATGGTGGGCGAGATTCGCGATCTTGAAACGGCTGAAATTGCCGTACAGGCGTCTCTCACGGGGCACCTAGTGCTGTCGACATTGCATACCAATACGGCCATTGGCGCCGTGACGCGATTGCAGGACATGGGGGTTGAACCATTTCTCTTGTCATCCTCGTTACTGGGTGTGATGGCGCAGCGTTTGGTCAGGCTGCTATGTCTCAGCTGTAGGGAGGCCTATCGGGCGAGCGACAAAGAGCAAGAACTGCTGGGTGTGAACCACGATGGTGAGCTTACACTCTGGCGCGCCAGAGGCTGTGAGGCCTGTAATCAGACGGGCTATCGAGGTCGCACCGGGATTTATGAGCTCATTGAAATAGACGATACGCTTCGCACCCTAATCCATGAAGGCTGTGGTGAGCAGAAGATGCTTGCTGAGGCACGTCAGCGTTACCCGGGTATCCAAAAGGACGGCAAACGTCGGGTGCTGGCCGGTGAAACCAGCCTCGAGGAAGTGCTTCGAGTCACATCAGTCACCTAACATGACGGCCTTCAAGTACAAGGCACTCAATGCCCGAGGTAAACTGGTTAAAGGGGTTCTTGAGGGCGACTCAGAGCGGCAGATACGCAGTCAGCTCAGAGCCAAGCAGCTGCGTCCGGTCGAAGTGGGTGAGGCTGGGCGCGCCGCGGCCAATGACGCGCGTTTTCTGGCAGGCTTTCTGCGCCGTGGTTTGAGTGCCTCTGAGCTTGCGTTAGTGACCCGTCAATTGGCGACTCTGGTCGCTTCGGCACTGCCGCTGGATGAGTGCCTGCAGGCGGTCGCCGAACAGACGCGTAACGCAAAAACCAAAGCCATTTTGCTGCAGGTCCGCTCGAAAGTGGCTGAGGGACATACGCTCGCCCATGGGATGGGTCAGTTCCCCGCGGCCTTTGGTGATATGTACCGCGCTATGGTGACCGCCGGCGAACAGGCGGGTCAGCTTGCTCCGGTGCTGGAGCGATTGGCTGACTACACGGAGAGTCGTCAGCACACCGCTCAGAAGTTACAGATAGCATTGATTTACCCCTTCGTGCTGATTGCGGTTGCCGTCTCTGTTGTTTCTGCGCTGATGGTCTTTGTGGTACCGGAGCTGGTGGGTATTTTTGCACACACCAAAAAGAGTTTGCCGCCCCTCACCGTAGGGCTGATTGCGACCAGCGACTTTCTCAGGGACTACGGTCTGTGGTTACTTATCGGCCTGCTGCTGACGGCGATTGTTTTTAAATGGCTGTTAAAAAAACCTGACAATCAGCATATTTGGCATCGTTTGTTATTGGCTATGCCCGGTTTGAATCGCGTTTTGATTAGTATGGATTCGGCCCGCTTTGCGTCTACACTGAGTATTTTGATGGCCAGCGGAGTTCCTCTCTTAGAGGCACTTCGAATTGCCAGCGCCGTCATGAGTAATGTGGTGCTTCGTCGAGCATCTGAAGGTGTAGCAGTGCGAGTTCAGGAGGGGTCGAGCCTGAACAAAGCGCTGGCGGAGGAGCAAATCTTTCCGCCCATGATGATCCATATGGTCGCTTCGGGAGAGACGTCAGGTGAGCTTGAGATGATGCTGTCGCGATCTGCAGTCAATCAGGAGAGGGAGCTCGAGATGACGCTGGGAACCGTCATGGGACTCTTCGAGCCCCTGATGGTGGTGATTATGGGTGGCTTGGTTCTCTTGATCGTTATGGCCATACTGCTTCCAATTTTTGATCTCAATACCATGGTGAGGTAAGGCAATGCGCAGAAGCGACGGATTTTCTCTGATCGAAATTTTGGTTGTCCTGGTAATTATGGGACTCCTTATCAGTGTCGTGGCGCCGACCGTGCTTAACAGCGCCGACGACGCCCGAGTACAGAAAGTGCAGGCAGATTTCAGCGCCATCGAGACTGCGCTGAAGATATACCGTCTTGATAACTACGTGTATCCGTCCACAGAGCAAGGGCTGGTCGCACTGGTTGAGCCTTCAACGCTCGAGCCCGAGCCACGCAACTTCAAGCAGGGCGGGTATCTCGAAGAGGTGCCTTTGGATCCATGGGGTAGGGAGTATCTCTATATGTCACCCGGCGAAAATAATGAGGTTGATCTATTTTCCTATGGTGCTGACGGGCTTCCCGGCGGTGAGGGGCAAAATCAGGATCTGGGCAACTGGCGTCGCGGCGATGACTGACTACCAGCGGTTCTGAAAAGGTCGCTGCTATGAATGCCGGTTATAAGCGCGCAGGCTTTTCGCTTATTGAAATGCTTGCTGTGGTACTGGTTATCGTCCTTCTGACCTCGGTGGTCAGCTTGAATGTTGGTAGCGGTGGCGAGGATCTCAAGCGTGAACAAATTGCTCAACGGCTGGCGGCCATGATGGGGGAAGCACAAGTAGAAGCCGAGTTTTCTGGCGCCGATCATGGTTTATATTTTGAGCTGACGGGGTCTTTGCAGGAGCGTCGTTTCAGAGGCAGCTGGTTACGACGCTACGATCAGGGTTGGGCCGAGACAAAGGGTAATCAGGCACTTATGGAATCGGTAACGTTCCCTGAGGCCACGGAAATTTTCCTCACGCTATCAAGCGACCCTGATGTCGAAATTACCTCGCGACCTCTGGACCTTCGCCCGGAGCCCCACATTATTTTTTATGCGGGCGGTGAGGTGACCGAGGGAACTATCGAGTGGACTGACGCCAAGTCGGGTGAGCTTCTTTATCTCATGGAGTGGGATCTGTTTGGGCGCGTCGTCCTACTGGCAGGCGGTGAGGAGGCCTCGCGCCTTGAGTTCCCCTAGGCCTTGTTTCCAGCGGCCTGCCTTGGAGGGCTTCACGCTCGTCGAAGTCATGGTTGCTCTCGCGGTGGTGGCTGTTGCCTTGCCTTCACTGCTGTTTCTGCTTTCACAGCAACTCGATGGTGCCAGCTATCTTCGTGAAAAGAGCATGGCTTCCTGGGTGGCAGCTGACAGATTGGCTGAGCTTCGCCTGGTGGTCGCTCGCCAGAAGTCCCTGCCCGAGGGCGTTCTCACCGGTGAGACAGACATGCAGGAGCGGACCTGGTATTGGTGGATCGAGCAGGAGGCTACCGAAGTGCCGGGTTTTGTTCGCCTGGAGATCAGCGTTTCCGGGAGCGACGATCCTGAGGCCGCGCCCCTGCACCAATTGGTAGCCTTTGTTGCGCCGGAGAAGTGGTCCGATGCGCAGTAGCAGCGGGTTTACGTTGGTCGAGGTGCTGGTGGCCATGGCGATCATGGCATTTGTGGCGGTTGCCGGATACACCAGTCTGACCGCCGTGATTTTTGGCGTTGAAAGCCTCAGAGAGGAGAGTCGCCGGTTAAACGACATCAATCGCACCTTTCAGGTCCTCGGTAAGGATCTTCATCAGCTCGTCAACAGATCGGTCTATGACGAATTCGGCAGCCGACGTTCCGCCTTCGAGGGGGGAGAGCTTGCTCCTCAAACGCTGTCGTTTACCCGCGCAGGGTGGCATAACACGGTGGGTTTGCCACGCTCCACGTTGCAGCGCGTTGCTTATTACCTAGATGAGGATCAGCTTGTCAGAGCAGCCTGGCCAGTCCTAGACAGGACGGGCGCGGTAGAGCCGAACGAGCTCGTTTTGCTGTCAGGGGTTGAATCGATCGACGTGAGGTTTTTGGCGGGGCTGGATCAACTCGAGGTCAATCGCAATAGCCAGATTGACCGCCGGTACTGGCAGGAGAACTGGATCCCCGATCTGTCTCGACCTGATGCCTTGGTAGAGCCGCCGCTGGCGGTAGAGATTCGCCTGCAGATGTTTGACTGGGGCGAACTGGAGCGACTTTATGTCTTGCCACCGCTCTAGTCGGCCCGCTCAATATCAGTCAGGGGCGGCGCTCGTGGTGGCCTTGCTTATCTTTGCCCTGGCCGCGGCCTTGATGGTGGGTATCCAGCGAGACTTTACCTTGACCATGCAGCGTGGGACCAATCATTTTACCGAGCAACAGGGTTGGGCCTATCTGCGCGGCGCCGAGGCGCTCGCGACGGTAGCCCTGCGCGCTGATCGGGCGTTAGATAAGCAACTGCCCGCACCCCGGGATGATTTGACTGAAATGTGGGCGGCGGAAGCGACGCCTTACCCCCTAGAAGGAGATGGGTGGTTATCGGGGCAATTGGTAGATTTGCAGGGCCGCTTCAATCTCAATTTACTGGTATCGGATCTGCCCGATTACGACGATGACGGCGATACTGGTGCAACCATCGACCCGGATACAGAAGGCGCGGATGTGGATTTGGGTGATGCGCAGCGTGAGGACGCGACACGCTCTGCTCAGACCAGTCAGAGCAACCGTGACCGAGACCGCCTTTCACCTGCCAAGCAAATTTTTATTCGGCTATTGCAGACGCTGGATGGTGTAGAGGTCAGTCAGGCGAAAGCATTGGAGATAGCCGATGCCGTGGCAGATTTTATGGATGCGGATAACCAGAAGCGATTGAACGGTGCCGAAGATGACGCCTATCGGAGCGCGACCCCGCCGTATCGAGCGGCTAACCAACCGATGGCCAGCATCAGTGAGCTCAGAGCTGTTACCGGTATAACCAGAGAGATTTACACTGCACTCGCTCCGTTCGTGACCGTGTGGCCCTCGGAAGGCGCTAAACTGAACGTATTGACCGCGTCCGCCACGGTGCTGAGGAGCCTTAACGGCGATGGTCAACTTGAACCCTTGAGCCAAGAGGCAGGGCAACAGCTCGTTGAGGCGAGAGAGCAGGGACAGATTGTGGATGTAGAATCCTTTTTGGCGACGGCTGCGTTTTCCGTTGATACTGAGGGACTTAATGGGCTTCTATCCGAGAGCACAGATTGGTTTTTGCTGTCGGCCACGGTCGAGATTGCCGAGCGAGAACTGCAGTTGTACAGTGTTCTTCAGCGAGACGGCGACAGTATCGTCGGTCGATACCGCTCCAGAGGGGAGTTGTGAGGTGGCCATCTATGGCGTTTGACCCAAACAACCAGCCGCAGATCAACGTGTTAATCGGGATTTAACTGTTGCAATGACTCAGCAGCAACACCTAACCGTTATTCGATTTATCGATGGCCAGTTGTGGCAGTGTTCAGCGGGAGATGCTGAGCCTCGCCGTATCGAGCGCCTGGAGGATTCGCATCGCCACGCCATTTTTGCGGCGCCGGCAGAGGCAACGCGATTAGTAAATTTATCAGTGGCCCCCGATGAGCGGCGTCACTTAGCAAAATCCTTGCCTTTTACTCTGGAGGAGCATGTCATCGATCCCGTTGAGGACATGCATTTTGCGTACCGACTATTGTCGGATGATCACTATTCGATAGGGATCGTTGCCTCCGAGGTCATGGCCCAGTGGCTGGCGATATTGGGCCCGTCATTTGAGGGTCCGGTCATGCCAGAAGCACTGTTACTGCCGTGGCAGCCCGGTGAAGCCTGTCTCGTGATGGAAGAGGATACGGTGCTCATTCGGTATGGCAATACCTTGGGTGCCCGTATTGACAGGGAGCTGCTCGCACTTTTTCTGTCGTCTTTTGTAACAGAGTTTCACTCGCTGGTGGTCTATGGCGAGAGTCAGGAAGCGGACCTCGCCAGTCTGGGCGATGACTGGTTGGCCCGTGCCCAGTGGCGACGGGGCGGTTTTGCCAGTGCGCTGATGCTGGCGCCGCCGGTAGAGGGGTTGCTTGATCTCCGGCAGGGTCAGTTCGCAGCCGCTTTGCCGTTGGGACGCTGGTGGCAACACTGGCGAACGGTGGCCATCGCCGCAAGTATTGCTGTCATTCTGCAGTTGGGAGCGGATATCACCGAGTACCAGCGATTGAGTGCTGAAAATCAGCAAATTCGCGAGGCAATTCAGGCGAGCTATCGTCAGGCGAATCCGCGTGGAGCGGTCGTTGATCCTGAACGGCAACTCGATCAGCAGTTGTCTGAGTTTGCTGCGCGCGGGCAGGGGGTGATGTTTACACCGATTCTCGCGAAGGTCACAGAATCGGTAGCCGCCATGAGTCAAGCGAGCATTTCGACGTTGAATTTTAGCGGCAATACCGCAGAACTCAGGATGGATATTCTGGCGAAGGACTACCAGGCTGTGGATTCTCTGAGGGCTACCTTGACTGAACGCGGTATGAAAGCAACATTGGAAACCTCCTCATCCCAAGGAAGTAAGGTACGAGCTCGCCTTCGGGTGGCTGCCTTATGATCAAAGCAGCCTTCTTATCGTTGACTCGCCGTGAGCAGATCTACGTGCTCATCATGGTGGCTGTCGTAGGGCTCTGGCTTCTCTATCAGCTCGGTTTGGCCCCCGCGTCTTCGGCGCGCCAGCAACTGGTAGAAAACAATCGGGCGGCGATTGCTTTGCTGGCTCGAGTCGATGCCAAAGCGACCGAACTCATTTCTTTACGGGAACTAAGCAAAAATCAGAATAGCGGTTCTTTGGTATCGGCGGTCAGTCGCTCGAGTGAGCTTGCGGGTCTTCCCGTCAGACGGTTACAGCCAAACTCCCGGGGTGAAGTGCAGGTGCGTTATGAAGGCGTCAACTATGATGACCTGGCGCGCTGGTTGCATCAGATCGAGCTCGTCGAGGGTCTGTTGGTTGTTGAGGCCTCAATCACCCAGGCCGGGCGAAGTGGTGGCGTAAATGCCTCGGTTCGGGTGGCGAGGCCGACTTGAGCGAGCTGCCCAATCCCCTGCGCTGGCTCGGTTTAATTGTTCTCCTCTGTAGCCTGCTGTGGCAGACGCCAGCCCGAACTGTAGGACTTCTTTTGCCCGCAAGCGTCGAGCTTGAGGGGTTCACTGGATCGCTGTGGCAAGGGCAGGCGGCGCGGTCGCGACTCCTGTTCGGGGATAAAGCGTTTCAGTTGGGTAGCCTGTCATGGTCTTTATCGCCTAGGTCTTTGCTGTCGCTGGCTCCGTCTTTCGATCTGAACACTCGCTGGGGGGCGCAGCGCCTTGATTTGGCTGTTCGATTCACGCTGTCGGGTCTGGAGGTTCGGCACTTGAAAGGCGACCTAGACGTTCGATTCGTCAGGCAGTTAGCGCCGCTCTATGTCGGTGGCCAGATGCATGTCGACCTGCAGGCACTTGATTTCCATCCCGGGCAGGTGCCCGAGATCGTGGGTAAGGTCCTGTGGCGGCGGGCTGTTTGGACTGCTAGAGGGGGTGATGTGGGTCTGGGCAACTTTCAGATGACATGGAGTAACCCTGACCGCGCTGGCCAACCCGGGGAGGCGATCGGCGAGATTGTCACCCTGTCGGGCGCGCTCAATGCAGCAGGCGAAGTGGCTATTGCGAGTGACAATTATCGGGTGAATGTCACACTCACCGGTCCAGCCCTCAATAACGAGGCGCTTCGAGGTGCGCTGCAAATGTTAGCAAGCCCCGATGGTGAAGGCCTTCGTATTCAATTGTCCGGTGAGTTATAGTCGCGGGGATTGGCTGTAACGCATTGGGAACTCACATGCTATACCGATTATCTGGTTTGTTCACCGTTGGCCTGTTGGCGTTTGTCACCGCGATAGAAGCACCTGCGGAGCCTGTGATGGAAGGTTTTCCGCCGTCCCCGGAAAGTCAGGTCACCAAAGCAAATTATCTCTCGGCCCCCTTCAATCGGTGGGCATTTAGTCATGCGAGTGCGCCGCTTAGCACCCTCATGGTGCCTCGAGGGGGTGCTATCCACTCGTTTGAGGAAAAGCGCGATGCGTTGGATAGCTATGAAGCTTCCGATGGTTTGAGTCTCGCCCGTGTTTTCCAGGATAACTATGCGGATAGCGTGCTGGTGCTCCGCGGTAATACCTTGCTGATGGAGAAGTATTTTGGCGACGCGTCGCCGACGGATCACCACTTGTGGTTTTCGATGACCAAATCCTTGGTCAGCAGCCTTTTCGGTTTGTACCTCGAGGCAGGGCAGGTGAGTTTGGACGAGAAGCCGACGCGCCTTATACCGGCGCTCGCAGAATCGGCGTTTGAGCGCGTGTCGGTGCAACATGTACTCGATCACACGACCGGCTTGGCATTTAAGGAAAATTATACCGACCTCGACAGCGAGTTTGCCCGTTTTTATGGTCCCGCTCTTGGCATGGTGTATCAGCCGGGTGCAGCGGACGTGGCGCCCAGTGAGGACGTCATTTATGGGGTGTACGATTTTCTCACCCAGTTTGTGAAGCCCGATAGTACCGTCACCCCGGGCAACCAATTTGCCTATAACTCGGCCAATGCTGACTTACTCGGTTGGCTGTTGGTGACTATGTCGGATCAGCCGCTTAATCAACTTATCAGTCAGCATATCTGGCAACGCATTGGTGCTGAGCACGATGCGTTCATTGCCGTAGACAGAGCCTATATGGCAGTCGCCACCGGTGGCTTCAACGCAACGCTGCGCGACGCCGCTCGTTTCGGTATGTTAATTCGTGACAAGGGTCGATTTGCTGGGCAGCAAGTGCTTTCCGAGTCTTGGCTGGATGAGCAGCTTTCGGTTTCGCCACAAGCGATTAAAAACATGGAACAGAACCCGGTCTATCGTGATATGCCCTGGCGGGCGTATCGCAACATGTGGTGGATTCTTGATCCAATGGCGGGAGAGTTCTGCGCTGTGGGGATTCACGGCCAGGTTATTTATATTAACCGTGCTGCAGACGTTGTGATGGTTTGGTATTCGAGCCAGCCCGATGCGTCCGCTGCAGTGTCGCCCCATTTCCTTCCAAAATTAAACGCCGCCAGAACGCTGGCACAGTCACTGACAAGTCAGGAGAACTAAACCATGGCAGTAGCAGGCAGTAATGATGCGCACTGGTCTAGCCGCTTCGCCTTCATCATGGCGTCGGTCGGATTTGCTGTTGGACTTGGCAACATCTGGCGCTTCCCCTACGTTACCGGGGAAAACGGTGGTTCAGCATTTGTTGTTATTTATTTGGCGTGTGCTTTCGCTATCGGCGTGCCGTGCCTCATTGCTGAACTGATGATTGGTCGTCGAGGCCAGTCAAGCCCACCAGCATCAATGGCGACGCTAGCCGTTGAATCGGGTCGAACCCCTCGTTGGCGTATTGTCGGGGGTATGGGGGTTTTTACCGCTTTCAGCATTGCAATTACCTATGCGGTGGTAGTGGGATGGGTGCTCTCCTACCTGTTTAAGGCAGCCAGCACGGGATTTGTGGGTGTTGATCGGGCCGGTGCCGCAATGGCCTTCGAGACCTTACTGGGCGATAGCGGCGCGATGCTGTTTTGGACGCTGATCGGTAATCTTTTGGTGGGCGGCATTATTTTTGCCGGGGTTAAAGGTGGCATTGAGCGGGCAGTGAATATCATGATGCCTACAATGTTTACCTTGCTGATTGGCCTCAGTATTTACAACGTCTTCAATGGCGGTTTCATGGAAACCCTAGAGTGGCTATTTACGCCAGATTTTTCGAAGGTGGGCCCGAGCACCTTTCTGGCGGCAGTTGGACAGGCATTTTTTTCTATAGGCGTCGCTATGGGCGGGATGATGGCTTACGGTTCGTACCTGCCTAAAGATTTTTCGATTGCAAAGGGTGCCATCACCGTGGTTATTGCCGATACGGTGGTAGCACTGCTCGCGGGTTTTGTGGTCTTCCCCGCGGTATTTCATCATGGTCTCGACATCAGTAGCGGGGCTGGACTTATTTTCCAGACCTTGCCCGTAGCCTTCGCCCAGATGCCTGCGGGGCACGTCTTCGCCGTGCTTTTTTTCTTGATGCTCTCGGTTGCCGGAATAACCAGCATGGTAGGTCTGCTGGAATCGGTGACGCTGTGGATTGACCAGCGCTTTGGCGTGCACCGTCACACCGGAATTTCTGTTGTGATTGCCGCCGTCACGTTTTGTAGCATCGCGAGTGTTTTATCCTATAACGTCTGGTCTGACGCGAGGCTGCTCGGGATGAATTTCAATGAGCTCGCCGATGGGCTTCCTACTAAAATTCTGCTACCGGCGGGGGGCCTTCTAATAGCGGTGTTTGCCGGTTGGTTCATGGATCCTCAGTACAGTGAAGAAGAGCTGCAAACCAGTTCTACCAATTATCGCCTATGGCAGCTATTGGTTCGTTTTATAGCCGCGCCTGCCATCGCCATTATCCTTGTCACCGGGCTGCTTTGAGGCACCGACAATGTTAACAATGCTTACTGATTGGTTGTGGTCCTATGTGCTGATTGTGCTTTTGCTGGCGGTCGGAATCCGGTTTAGCGTGAGCTCCGGCTTCGCGCAGCTGCGGTTATTTGGCAAGATGTTCAGCACGCTGTTGGGAAGTCATTTGTCCGGTACCGACAGAGGAATTTCTGGATTTCAGGCACTGGTGGTCAGCGTCGCGGGGCGAGTCGGCGGCGGAAATATCGCGGGCGTCGCTGTGGCTATTACCCTGGGAGGCCCGGGCGCTCTGTTTTGGATGTGGGTTATTGCGCTCATTGGCATGATGACCAGCCTGGTTGAATGTGCGCTTGCCCAGCTCTATAAGCGCAAGCATGTAGGTGAAGACTTTCGTGGCGGCCCAGCTTTTTACATGCGCCACGGTCTTGGCTGGCGCGTTATGCCGGTGGTGTACTCAGCGCTATTGCTGCTGACGTTGGGGCTTGGTTTTAACGCCGTGCAGGCTTACTCGGTGACAAGCTCTGTGGAGTCTGCGTTTGATGTGCCCACGTGGCTATCGGGAGCCATCCTGACCGTTATCATGGGCGGGGTGATTTTCGGGGGGATCCGACGAATTGCCGTTTTCTCCGAGGTCGTCGTACCACTGATGGTAATCGGGTACTTTGTGCTGGCCATGACGGTCGTTGTGCTTAACCTGTCAGCGGTGCCGGCGGCCTTGATGCTCATTCTCAAGTCAGCTTTTGGCCTTGAGGAAGTGGTCGGTGGGGGACTTGCAGCCGCGGTGATGCAGGGCGCGCGGCGCGGGTTATTTTCCAATGAAGCGGGCTTGGGGACAGCCCCTAACGTCGCCGCCGTCGCCGATGTGGAACACCCTATTTCCCAGGGGTTGGTGCAAGCCCTCAGCGTGTTTATCGATACCATTATTTTGTGTACCTGCACCGCGCTTATCATTTTGCTTTCTCCCCTTTATCAGCCAGGTGCCAGCGGCGTGGAGGGGATCGCGCTCACTCAGCTTGCCTTGGCGTCACATATCGGCCCCGTGGGTGAGATGCTTGTTAGCATTGCGCTCGTCATGTTTGCGGTAAGCTCTATTGCGTACAATTGTTATTTGGGCGAGAACAGCATCGCGTATTTTGAGGGTGCGCCCAAGCAGGCAATCACGGTATTTCGTTTGTTCGTCTTGGCATTGATTTTCTGGGCGTCCCAGCAAGATCTTGCAACTGTCTTCAGCTACTCAGACCTCACGATGGGATTGTTGGCGGTTGTGAATCTGATTGCCCTATGGCAATTATTTCCGGTAGCAAAAACCCTGCTTCGTGATTACGAGCAGCGGCTTCGCAGCGAATCGCCCATGACGTTCAAGGCAACTGATTTTCGGGGTCAAGGTGTGGATCCGGCGAGTTGGACTGAGCGAGCGGAGTCGTTGCGGAGCTAAGCCCCAACATCGACGAATCAACCTCAAAAAAGCTTTTCGTAAAGATGCCTCGGTATCTGTTGCTACCGGGTTTCTGATAGCACGACGTCAAAGGTTTTGGTTTCATCACCGCGTAGCGTGGTGATGCTGATGGTATCGCCGACCTGGTATTTTTCGAGAGCTGCGGCGTAATCATCCTGACTTTTAATGGCGTCATCTTCGATGGCGACTATCACATCACCGAGCTTAATATTGCCTCTATAGTCCCTGCTGGCCCCGATAAGGCCAGACTCGGCGGCGGGAAGACCCCGCTGCACCCGTACGATGGCAACCCCTTCGATGCCATAACGTCGAGTCCATCGGTCGCTGGCGAGTTCAACCCCTAGAATGGGTCGTAAAATTTTCCCATAAGCAATCAGCTGTGGAATAACTTCTTTAAGCATGTTTACTGGAATGGCAAATCCGATCCCGGCGCTGCCTCCACTCGGGGAATATATGGCCGTGTTGACGCCCACCAGTTGTCCCAGTGAGTTCAGCAGAGGCCCACCGGAATTGCCGGGATTGATCGCGGCATCGGTTTGGATTACCCCTTTGATTCGTCGGTTGCTCGGCGACTTAATTTCTCGATCGAGAGCACTGACGACACCCACCGTTAGGGTGGTGTCTAAACCGAACGGATTGCCGATTGCGAGTACTTTTCGGCCCACGGAAAGCTCAGAGGAATCTCCAAGGGGCAGAACGGAAAGATTGTCGGGTAGAGTGGTAAGCCGAAGCACGGCCAAGTCCCGCTCGGGGGCAATGCCCACCACTTCAGCGGGGTAGTCTTGGTCATTCAGCGTAACGGTGAGTTTGTCCGCCGCCGCGATCACATGAAAGTTCGTGACCACAAGACCGCCGCTATTCCAAATAAAGCCCGATCCCGCGCCCCGAGGAATCTCCATGACATTGAGCGAAAAACGATTGCGCCGCAGCGCGCTGCTGGTGACCGACACCACGGCTGGACTTGCGTTTCTAAAAATTTCCGTTGTGTTTGCCTCGTCATTGGTTTCAAAGCTTAAGTAGTCAACGTCCTCCGCGTGAGCTGCAAGCGATGCAAGCAGCATGGAAGCTATGAAACCCCCGGTCAGCCAAAAATGACGAGCTAACGTCTTCAGGTGATTGAAGTGAAAGAAGTGCTGGCTCACGGCGTGTTCTCTTGGATTGTTAACAACAGCCTAATGGCCCGCTTGCAGCACCCGAATACGGTCTTCCAGCGGAGGGTGTGACCGGAACAGATTCGCCAGCCCCGACTGCCCCGGCCGAATACCGAATGCGGTGAGCTCTCCGGGTAGTTCATTGGGCTGTCCCTGCTCAACTCGCAGCCGCTGCAACGCAGCGATCATGTCATTGGTTGTACTCAGCTTCGCCCCGGCCGCGTCGGCACGATACTCTCGCCAGCGTGAAAACGTCATGACGATGGCACTGGCCAGTATGCCGAGTACGATTTCGGCGACGATGGTGACTACAAAATAGCCGATGCCATAGCCGCGCTCGGTTTTAAAAACAACGCGATCAACGGTGTGGCCAATGATGCGAGCAAAAAACATAACAAAAGTATTCACTACGCCTTGAATGAGGGTCAGTGTCACCATATCGCCATTGGCGACGTGACCAATTTCATGAGCCAGAACGGCCTTAACTTCATTGGGGGAAAATCGTTGCAGAAGACCTGCGCTGACCGCTACCAGCGCGTCATTTCGATTCCAGCCCGTGGCAAAAGCGTTGGCGGATTGTGAGGGAAACACGCCGACTTCCGGCATCTTGATTCCCGCTTCGGCAGCGAGGGCGGCGACGGTATCCAGCAGCCATTGCTCGTCGCGGTTTCGGGGTGTGTCAATGACCTGGGTGCCGGTTCCTCGTTTGGCCATCCATTTGGATAGAAGTAAGGAAACAAACGAGCCGCCAAAACCGAACAATGCGCAGAACACCAGCAGAGCCTGCAGGTTTAGATCCACACCATTTGCCGCCAAAATGCTTTGGAAGCCGAGTAAATTAAAAACAAGGCTGACGAGCAGCAGGACTGCCATGTTGGTCGCGAGGAACAGTAAAATTCTCATGCTTCATCCTTATTGGAAACCATCTCCTCCTCAGATGGGGGCGAACCGGGGGTGTTTTCAAGGTCCTCTTCATTGTTCCGGTCATCGCTCGGGTCATCGCTCGGGTCGACAGGCAAGGGGATCGTTGAAATCTCCAGCTTAGGCAGTTTCCCTTCCAGAAGGTTCAATGACAGGACGTCACACCGAAGCCCGATGTCCTTTGAGCTGAGCTCAAATACCGTGTTAACGGCCTCGTCTTGATGGGAGAACGTCATGACCCGAGCGACGTCCCGACCATCTACCCAGCGTTTGCCTCGGCCCCAGTAATGGCCATCCTGATTTCGCACCAGATGTGCTGTGCTCATAATTATCGATACCCTGTGTTTTGTGTTTGTTTTGGCAAGAGCTCAAGCGCGGTCGTTAGGATTATCCTTTAAGCAGGAAATCTTTTGCTTCGTTGATTTTGGCTGCGAGGTAATCGTTACCACCACGATCGGGATGCATTTTTTGCATCAGCTTGCGGTGCGCCGCCACAATCTCCTCTTCGGAGGCACCATCCGCGAGTCCCAGAACCGCCAATGCTTCCTTGGTCGTCATCGCTGACGACTGTTCGTTTTCGGATGCGTCAGCCTCCGCCCCGTCCCAGCCCCCCGGAAAGCGCTGGTCAAGGTAGTTGGTCAGTAGCTGGGCCGAGTCTGGATCGTACTCTCGACTGTAGTCCATCAGCTCCAGAAGCTGATCTTTGCCGAGTTCTGATAGGCGCCATTCCTTGAAGGTTCCCACTAAAACCTCGCCGTCGAGGTCCCCTGATTCATGGTCAAGAGTCATCTTCAACAAGGCGGTTTTGACTTCCGAGTGGGCGCCCGATGCGCCGGTACTGCGCTGCTGTAACCAGCGCTGTAGCAATGGAAATCCTCGCACTAGGATGGGTAACAGCTGGCGAACCAGAACAAAGAGGCCTGTGACCGCTGCCCCAATCCAGTGCATCCTGCCCAACAGTGTCAACAGGACGGTCGCCACGAGTGCTACCCCGAGGGTCAGTTGGATATAGCCGCCACGGCGCTTGTGAGGGGGTAGCTGTTGTACCCGTCGTAACAGTACGAGAAGCGTGATGACAATGGCGATCAGTAAGAGTGCTCTTGGCACGAATCAACGACTCCAATTAATGTCCGTTTAGGATTTAGGCGATTGCAGTTGCGCCAGCAGCAGTTTATCACTCTCGCGCCCAGACTGGGTGAGAGCTTTGATTCCACCTGAGGAGTAGCGAACTACCGCACCGAGCAGTTCCCGTAGCCGGTCGGCGCTACTGTGGCCAAACGAGGCATAGGCGCCACGACTTCGATGCGCCAGCATTTTAAAGATCGCTTCGACGTGGGGGTCACGACCTTCCTGAAAGATAAACAGCGGCAGATTGAATAAACCGCATTCACCAGCGAGGGCGCCAACCACGTCCGCGTTTTCTTCGAAGGCATCGCCAACAAAGACCAGGGCACGCACCGGGGATGTTTGACTTCGTTGTAATAGTGCATGCTGGAGCAGTCGCTCGAGTTGCGTTGGCCCACCGAGGCATGAAACTTGTTCCATGTGTGCCAGCAGCTCATCGCTGGTCGTCAGCCAAGCGCTGTGTTGAAACTCAGCGAGGCCCCGGTAATAACAGAGTTGGATGGCTAAATTTGTGCCTTCAATGCCAGCGTTGAAGAGGTCTCTATGCAGCGCCTTTGCGGCGGCCCAGGTGGGTTCTCTGCTCGCGGTTGCATCGAGAGCAAAAATCAAGCGCGTCTGACGATCCCGCACGGTTTGTATCGCCTTCGCTCTGTTTAAAAAGGCCATGACGTCGGTGGAGGTCGGCTTTTTTGTCAGTTCGTTGCTGATAGGCATTTGCTCGAAAGTTGCATGACGTCTCAAATGACACCCCGTTAACGCGCTGAGGTCAAGCTCTGCTCTTTACCCGCTTTACCTGCCTGACCGGATAGCGTGTCGCTGAGGCCCCTGATTTGGGCTCGGTGACGGCTCATCCCCGTGCATTGGGTTTCTTTGCTTAGGGCAATCCACTTTTTTTTGGCGCTATTTCTTGGCAGCGAGACTGCTTTTTTGTGTAGAGTGTTTGCTCAATCTCACTGAGAGAAACGGACCATGAGGCTTTTTGATATTCGCCGAAAGCATGCTATCCCCAGTGCTGACAAAGCCCTGCCCGGTCGAGCCGAGGCGATGCCGGTGACCGATAGGCATGCGGTGTTGGGGCACCCCCTATGCCCGCCTTACCCCGAGCATCTCGAGTGCGCAATGTTTGGCATGGGGTGTTTTTGGGGCGTCGAGCGCAAATTCTGGCAGTTGGAGGGGGTGTGGACCACCGCTGTCGGTTATGCGGGAGGGCCCACGCCAAACCCAACTTACCAAGAGGTGTGTACCGGTCAAACAGGCCATAACGAGGTCGTCAGCGTCGTTTTTGATCCCGCCATTATTGGTTACGGTGAACTACTCACCGTGTTTTGGGAGCAGCACGATCCAACCCAAGGCATGCGCCAGGGTAACGACATCGGTACGCAATACCGATCGGGAATTTACGTGATGAACGAGGGCCAGCGAGCACTTGCTGAAGCTACTCGGAACGACTTCCAAAAACAGTTGAGCGCAGCTGGATATGGGGACATCACGACTGAGATTTGTGATGCGCCGGCTTTCTATTTTGCTGAGGATTATCATCAGCAGTACCTGCATAAAAACCCCGGGGGTTACTGCGGTATCGGTGGCACCGGGGTCCAGTGTGCGGCGCCGACAGGCGTCAGTATGTAATCACCACGGGAGGTTGCGCCCAAGCACGGTGGCGACAGCGGTATCGACACTTAGGATGCGGGCGCCGAGACCCACGGCTTCTGCTCCTTGCGTACTCAACAATGCTACCTCGTAGGGAATGAACCCCCCTTCCGGTCCAATAAAGATGAGCCCGGGGCTCACTAAATCGGTCGGCATAGGCGTCTCGCTACCGGGGTGAGCCAGCCAAACAGGTCTTTCCGCGCGCAGTGCGGGTAGCTGATCTTCGACAAAAGGCTTGAATCGTTTATGTAGCTGGACGCGGGGTAATCGAGTCCCGCCACTGCGTTCAAGGCCCTCCAGCAGGGCGGTGCGTACCGCTCCATTTTCCAGTTGGGGCGACTGCCAAAAACTTTTTTCGACCCGGTAGCTGTTAATCAGGTGAATTTCCTCTGTACCAAACTCGGCGCATAGTCGAAAGATTCGGCGCAGCATTTTGGGACGAGGTAGGGCGATGACGGGGGTTAGGGGGTGGCTAGGGGGTGGTGGCTGGTTGATGACCACCTGCAGCTCAAGGTGCTCTTCCTCGATAGCGAGCACCGTGCCGCTGCCAATGCCGCCATCAACGACGCCAACCCGGATGGTTTGTGCCACCTCAACCTTGAGAACCCCTGTAAGGTGTGTGAATCGCCTGTCGGAAAGTGTGGCTTTGCCTGCTGAGTCTATTTCCTCCGCCTGCAATAAAACGCGATTCATCGAGGCGTTCCCTAGCCCATCCAGAGGTCGTATTCATCGGCCCCAGTGACTTCTCCGGTCACCCAGTCGCCGGGTGTCAGGGTGTTGCCGCCCGGCAGGTGCACGACGCCGTCGATTTCGGGGGCGTCGCCGCGGCTCCGCCCTATGGCTCCCTCTTCATCCACCGAATCAATGAGGACCTCTAGCCGCCGGCCCACCTTGGCCTGCAGTTTGTCGGCACTGATTTTTTGTTGAGTTGCCATGAAGGTTTCCCAGCGATGCGTTTTTACCTCGTCAACCACTGGGTTCTCCAAGTCGTTTGCCGCTGCCCCCGCAACCGGTGAGTACTTAAAGCAGCCCACTCGGTCGAGCTGAGCCTCTTCGACAAAGGCGAGGAGCTCCTGAAATTCAGCCTCGGTTTCGCCGGGGTATCCGACGATAAAAGTAGAGCGGAGGGTAATGTCGGGACATAACGAGCGCCACAGCTTGATCCTGTCGAGGGTTTTTTCAGCTGCTGCCGGCCGCTTCATCCGCTGAAGCACCGTTGGGCTGCCGTGTTGCAGCGGTATGTCCAGATAGGGCAGGATTTTTCCTTCGGCCATTAATGGAATCAACTGATCCACATGGGGGTAGGGGTATACATAATGCAAGCGCACCCAGATACCGAGCTCACCTAATTGTTCTGCTAAGGTCTGGAGGTTTGTTTTCAGTGGTCGACCTTCCCAAAAATCGGTTTTGTATTTGAGATCAACGCCGTATGCACTCGTGTCTTGGGAGATAACGAGCAGCTCTCGAACTCCGGCTTTGACCAGGCCCTCAGCCTCTCGCATCACGTCTCCGATGGGACGGCTAACCAGATCTCCTCGCAGGCTGGGGATAATGCAAAAGCGGCAGCGATGATTACAGCCCTCTGAAATTTTGAGGTAGGCGTAATGACGAGGAGTCAGTTTTACGCCCTGAGCGGGCACCAAATCGATCAATGGATTGGGGGAGCGTTGTTGTGGCAACACGCGACGGACTTCACCCAAAACTTCCTCATAGGCCGCGGGGCCCGATACGCCGAGCACCTTGGGATGAAGTTCTTGAATTCGCTGGGCATCCTCCCCTTTCCCCATGCAACCGGTCACCAAGACGCTGCCGTTCTCCGCGATGGCTTCTCCAATCGCCTCCAAACTTTCAGCCTTGGCGCTGTCGATAAAGCCGCAGGTATTGACGATGACCACCCCTGCATCATGATAGTGGGGGGTGATTTCGTATCCTTCGATAGAGAGTTGCGTCAGGATTCGCTCAGAGTCCACGAGTGCTTTGGGACATCCCAAAGAAACGAAGCCTACCTTGGGCGATTGAGACATGACGGGTATTCCAAGAGTCGGTTGGGCGCATTGTCGCACAGCCACGCGGGGATATTGTTAAACAGATGGCCTTAAAGTTGACGTTCTCGCACCCTGCTGTGGGTTTTAATGCGGAATTCCTCGCTTAGAAGCTCGAGAAGCACGAGGGTGTCTTCTCGGTTGAGGAATTCGCCAATGCGGACATGGGATGCTTTATCATGGAGCGCCAATTTAGGCCCTTCCCATGGGTGCGACTCCGGCGTGATGGATAGCGCAACCTCCTCTCGCGTGAATTGCCAGGTCCTTTTCGGCGCGTAATGGCCCTTGTCGATTTTAACGGTATCGCCAGTCAGGTAAATCACGTGACGATACTGCAGCTTCCAATTCACGTAATACAGCGCGCTGCTCAAGGCTAGCAGCTCAGCCCCGGCGAAAGGCAAGATCGGCCAAGCCCCCAAAAGAGCAAAGGAGATAGCGGCACCCATTGAAGGGATCGAGATAGCGATCAGCACCCAGAGATTGGTTCTCCACGTGGCTGAGTGATTGGGTTTGGCAACAATCGTTTTGGTATTTTCGTGACCCGAGACCTCGACCACTGGGGCGCCTCCACACGGTAGTAATGCGCAACACTAATCCAACTGGGTGCGGCTACCAAGTACTCTAACCGGGTCGCTGGCCGCTCCAGCCAGCGATGTCGAAAGGTATTGGTGAAAACGCGCTCAAAGAAGAACCGGTAGTCGGGTGGCATAGTTGCAGTGCGCTGGCGTGTAACAGTAAGCGTGGCGAGGCGTATAAAGCGGCCTCATGGGCATACATATCGCAACCTAAAATAGGATGTCCGATTTCTCTCAGGTGTAATCTGAGTTGGTGTGAGCGTCCGGTCACTGGGATCAATTTGAGCAATGTGGTCTCGCCCCCCCGGTCGATCACTTCGTACTGTGTCAGAGAGGGCTTGCCGGTTTTAGTGCATACTTTTTGGCGGGGTCTATTTTCCCAGTCCGCAATGAGCGGAAAATCAATTTGCCCTTCGTTGTGCTCGACAGTGCCCCAGACGAGCGCGTAATAAACCTTCTTTACTTGCCGTTCCTGAAAGTGTCGACCGAGGATGGAAAGGGCTTCGCGAGTTTTGGGGACCACTAACAGACCGCTGGTATCCAGGTCTAGGCGATGAACCGCAGCAACCCCGGGGAAGCGAGACGCCAGTCTTCCTATTAGACTGTCTTTATTGAGGGGGTGCCTGCCCGGCACACTGAGCAATAGGTGGGGTTTGTCGACGATAAGCAGTAAATCGTCTTCGTACAGCACCCGAATGACGTCTTGGCTGTGGGGAACCAAGTACGGCGGCAATTCCGCGGCAGGCATCCCAGTCTCCGCTTGGGGGGTTTCGATTTCCATTTCCTTTAGGCCGTGTTACCGAGGGCCCGCTGGTATCGTGAGACGGCTTCCCCAATACCCATCAATAAGCAGTCCACTGTAAACGCATGACCAATAGACACTTCCAAGAGCTCCGGAATCTTGAAGTCCGGTAAGTTGTCGAGATTCAAGTCATGACCCGCATTGACGCCTAGCCCCCATGATTGGGCTGCGGTAGCGGTCGCCTGATAGCTTGGTAAGACGGATTCCCAGCTGCCTGCCAGGTGCGCTGCAGCGTACTGCTCGGTGTACAGCTCAATGCGGTCGGCACCAATGGCCGCGGCGCGTTCCATGCTCTCCGGCTCTGGATCCATGAAGAGACTGACGCGACACCCCCATTCATGGAGTTGCTCTATGATGGGTCGAAGCCGATCTCCGTCTTTCACGAGAGCAAACCCATGATCTGAGGTCAGTTGTTCATCACTGTCAGGTACAAGTGTCACCTGGGCGGGCCGCACCTGTTCTACGAGGGCAAGAAACCCCGGATAGTCACTGACACCGGCGCGCTCACTTTTGCAGGGTGAAGTGAACGGATTACCCTCAAGATTGAGTTCGATATTGCGCAATTCACCATCGATAGCGTGTTTGAGGGATAGGCAATCATCCGCTCTGATATGTCGCTGATCAGGCCTTGGATGGACAGTAATGCCGTCCGCTCCCGCAGCGATAACCAGTCTGGCCATTGCTGTCACGTCGGGTAGGTGTGTATCGCGCGAGTTTCTGATGAGTGCGATCTTGTTGAGATTGATACTGAGTTGAATCAACTAGGGGTCTCCGGTGTCAGCAGTACATTGTTACAGCGCACCCTTTATTAAAGGGCAGCCTTATGCCGCGTTGCAGTTTTGATGACGACGGATTCGATGGGCACATCCCGGAACGGACGGACTCCTGCGGCGGTTTCGAAGTTTTGGGTGCCCGTTTCAGCGGTGGCAATGAAATCGATAACCCCCATCCCCCGGATGACTTCACCGAAGACGGCGTATCCCGGCTGCCCGGGGGACCAATCCAGTCGCAAATTACTGCGCTGGTTGATAAAGAATTGCGCTGTCGCAGAATCGGGGTCATTGGTTCTCGCCATCGCCACTGTCCCGCGTATGTTATGCAGCTTGTTGATACTTTCATTTGCGATAGGAGCTTGGGTTTCTTTCTCCACGAAGCCTGTCGTGAACCCCCCTCCCTGAACCATAAAATTATCGATAACGCGATGAAAGATCGTGTCATCGTAAAATCCCGCATCGACATAGGCGAGGAAATTCTCCACCGTCTTGGGCGCTTTCCCGGGGAAGAGCTTAATGTCGATGATGCCCGCGCTGGTGTCTAATCGCACAATTGGAAAGTCGTCTTTAGCGAGCGTGGTAGTGCTTGCGACTAGCGTTAGTAGAAGCGCGAAGGATAGGTAAAAGCGTCGTGTCATCATGGTGATTTCCCTTGTGTCAGTTAACTCCAGCCATCATTCTTGCGGCGTTGAGGAATTAGCCGGGGGCCAAAAACAGCGAGCAATACCCCGACCAATACCGCAAGCGCGCCGTCGATGATTTGGTTGTTCTCGATTCGGTCTGTAAGTCGAAGGTTTTCGAGCTTCAGGACTTCAATTTCAGTTTTCTGACGCTCGACATTTTCCAAAAGCGCGGTGTTCTTGGCGTCTAACGCTAGCTCGGTGCCAGTGAGTTCCCGGAGTTTCTTTAGCTCCTCGGTAGATTCTTCGAGTTCAGTACGAAGCGTTGCCACTTCTTTGTCGCTCGAATAAGCGGCAGTCTGCGCACCATTAAGCATGGATAGTAGCTTATCCCTGTCCTGTTCAAGGTCGGCCAACTGTTCTTGCAGTGTTTTGAGTTTAACAACGCTTGGCGTTGCCGTTTGGAGGTACTGTGTGCGGAGCCAGCCTCGTGTGCCTCCTTTCGTTTCTACTTCCGCCCATACTCCGTCTTCCGATAACCCAAAAAATGTCAGCGCCGTACCCGAAGGCAAGCCTTTATTCAAAATGCGGTAGTCCCCGCCTGCGCCGCTGCGTATTGGAACCAAAATCGTGTCGGTGATGTATTGCTGTTCCTGGCTGTAAACGCCGATGCTGATTAATGCGCTGCATATCGCGACGAGTAATTTCGTGTTGACCTTTGGGAGTGATCTCATAGAACCTCCTGATTCATTTTCGCGTTGCATAAGTATTCAACCATCGCCGACAGCACCTGTCAGCATTAAAACTCGACGTCACTGTCGCCGGCGGGTGTCGAGTTTTTCAACCACGGGCTCATGATAAGGGTGGTGATGATCATGAGCAGGATTGTGAAAGCAATCCCAGACCAAAGCTTGTAGGCCACCCAGGTGGCCTCTTCAAAGCGATAAGCAACGACCAGGTTGAGAATGCCTACGAGGGTGAAATGTGCGACCCATACCCAACACAGACGACCCCATATTTTTGCCGGCAACGTGATTTGGGCCCCCATGAGCCGCTCAAGAAAGTTTTTTGAACCGAATACCTGTGACGCCCCAAAGGCGATAGCCATCCCCCAGTTGAAAATTGAAGGCTTCCATTGGATGAAAAGCTCGTTCTGAAAGGCCAGCGTTGCGCCACCAAAGACCAGCAGCGCCGCGGTAGTCCACAGTAATCGTTTTTCCAGTTCGCCCGTCAGCCACCAGATAATGGGGAGAGAAATGAGAGTCGATACGATGAGTACCGCGGTGGCCGTGTAGATGCCCGACACCGTATGAGACCAACCCATAATCTCGAAGGTTTCCCCGTCAAACTGATAGACCGTAAAAAAAAGAATGATCGGGATGAATTCGAGTAATTGTTTCATAATAGAGCGCGTGAGCCGGTTGTTTCCTCGGTGGCAATAGACGAGCATGCCTGCTTCGTATGATTGCTTCAGTAAATCCAGTGTAGAGTGTAGAGACCTTGATCGTTGACTTCCACACACATTCCTTGGCATCCGACGGCACTCTCAGTGCAGGCGAGCTCATCGAACGGGCGAAAAGTCGGCAGGTCGAGCAATTTGCGCTGACCGACCATGACACCATAGCAGGCTGGCAGTCTCTGCAGGAGATGAATCATCAGGGGATCTCCTTGATACCGGGTGTGGAGCTTTCCTGTGTTTGGGGTGGTGCCACGATCCATGTGGTGGGCTTGGCGTTTAAACCCGCTAGTGACGTCCTTCTCGCCTTGTTAGACCAACTAGGGCAGGCACGGCAGGTTCGGGCGGAAACCATTGCCTCACGACTGGAGCGTCAGGGGATGCCTGGGGCTTTGGTGGGAGCGTCTGCCATTGCCGGCGGAGCTCAACTTTGTCGTCCACATTTTGCCCAGTGGTTAGTGGCTGAAGGGTACGTTGATTCCGTCAACGCTGCCTTCGACGCGTTCTTAGGCTCGGGCAAGCTGGGGGACGTAAAAACGTTCTGGCCTACCTTGTCGGAGGTGGTGTCTGTGCTGAGGGCGAGTGATGGTGTGTCTGTATTGGCTCATCCACTGCACTATAAATTTACTCGGACTAAACTCAGGGCTCTTTGTGCGGCATTTGTCGAGGCGGGTGGCGATGCCATTGAAGTCGTTAACGGCCGCCAACACCAGTCGGATCAAGACAGCTTATGCCGCCTGGCAGCAGACTTTGACTGCCGCGTGTCAGTGGGCAGCGATTTTCACCGCGAGTGGCAGCATGGCGCCGATCTTGGCGTGGAGACCGAAGGTTTGAAGCACATGCGGGGTGTTTGGGAGTTGTTCCTATGAGCGAGTTTATTGCTATCCACCCGGAAACCCCCCAGCAACGGCTAATCCAGCAAGCGGTTGAGATTGTGCGAAAAGGCGGTGTCGTGGTTTACCCGACTGATTCGGCCTACGCGCTGGGTTGTCACATTGGTGATAAGCGGGCCATGGAGCGTATCCGCCGTATTCGCCAACTTGAGGATCGTCACAACTTCACTTTAGTTTGCAGGGATCTGTCGGAATTGGGCACCTATGCCCACGTCAATAACCAGTGTTACCGGCTTTTGCGCCACGCAACGCCGGGTCCCTTTACCTTTATTCTGGAGGCAACCAGTGACGTTCCCCGGCGTCTCATGCACCCAAAGCGAAAAACCGTTGGTTTACGGGTGCCGGATAACGCTATTGCGCAAGCGCTTCTGGCGACGCTCGGGGAGCCCATGATGAGCGTCACGCTGATCCTTCCAGGCGACGATTTTCCGCTGACTGACCCCTACGACATCAGGCAGTCGCTTGAACATGAGGTAGATCTCATTATCGACGGCGGATTCTGTGGGCTTGAGCCGACAACAGTGATTGACATGACTACGGATTCTCCAGAGCTCCGGCGCCAGGGTTTAGGCGATGCTTCCCCGTTTTTGAGTTAAGCTGCCGGGTCTCGTGCAGACAGAAATTTGTGCCAACCGCTCCCTGAATAGCCTTTTGCGGGAAGGCTTGGGGTATACTGCCGCTCGTGACAACGACGCCATCAGAAACGACCTTGACTCAGGGTCCACCCCAGCAAACAGAGGACTCTTCGGTTCTAACTGCAGCCGAACTGCGCGCCTCTGAAAGGGTCGAGAAGCGTCTGACAACTCCGCTTCAGGGTGAGATGCCCTTTGCCATAGTGATGGGGCAGGCGGTCACCGAATTACCCAAAGACCTTTACATCCCCCCTCAGGCCCTCGAGGTCATTCTTGAAGCCTTCGAGGGGCCTCTTGATCTGTTGCTCTACCTGATTAGGCGCCAGAATCTCGACATCCTCGACATCGACGTCTCCGCGATTACCGAACAATACATGCAGTACGTCGAGCTGATGGACGCCATGCAGTTCGAGCTCGCGGCGGAGTACTTGTTGATGGCGGCCATGCTGGCGGAAATTAAATCCCGCATGTTGCTGCCACGCTCTAAAGAGCTTGAGGAAGAAGAAGAGGATCCTCGCGCAAGTCTGATCAGGCGCCTTCAGGAATACGAGCGCTTCAAACAGGCCGCGGAGGACATGGACGTGTTGCCTCGCCTTGAGCGGGACACGTGGGTCGCCAAAATCAAACCGCCTGATCTCAAGAAAGATAGGCCCCTGCCGGAGCTTGAGATGCGGGAGCTGCTGCTGGCCTTGGGAGAGGTTCTGCGCCGAGCAGATATGTACGAAAGTCACCAGATTCAGCGCGAATCGCTGTCAACGAGGGAGCGCATGTCTGACGTTCTGGAGACGCTAAAAACCCAAAAGTTTGTGCCCTTCGTCTCGTTATTCAAGGCCGAGGAGGGGCGGCTTGGAGTAGTCGTGACTTTTCTGGCGCTCATGGAGTTGATCAAAGAGGCCCTGGTCGAAATTGTTCAAACCGAAGGATTTGGGCCAATTCATGTCAAAGCGAGATCTGAGTGATGTCCGAAACAGGGTTGGTGCAAATTATAGAAGGCGCCTTGATGGCAGCGGGAGAGCCACTGTCCTTGCAGCGAATTTCGCAGCTTTTTGACGAGTTCGATCGCCCCAGCAACGACGATCTGCGACAAGCTATCGATGAAGTGTCTGCCCGTTGTGATGGTCGCGGCTATGAGTTGATTCAGGTGGCCAGTGGCTACCGCTTTCAGGTAAGGCAAAACCTGTCGACTTGGGTAGGGCGAATTTGGCAGGAGCGGCCGCCGCGTTATTCGAGAGCGCTGTTAGAGACCCTATCCCTTATTGCCTATCGACAACCCATCACCCGTGGCGAGATTGAGGAGATTCGGGGTGTCGCAGTGAGTACCAACATCATCAAGACCCTGCAGGAGCGCGAATGGGTGCGTGTGGTGGGTCATCGCGATGTGCCGGGTAAGCCAGCAATGTACGCAACTACCCGACAATTTCTCGACTATTTTAATTTGAAGTCGCTCGAGGAGTTACCGCCTTTGGCTGATATTAAAGAGCTCGATAATCTCTCGGGCGATCTTGCCTTTGAGGCGGCGAATGAAGCCGCGAATGAAAGCGACGCAGCCGCTCCGTCCCCAGAGGCAGATCCGGTAGCTACAGAACACGCTGGTGAAGCGTCTGAAGAGGAAGATATGCCCGGTGGCCAAGTCCAAGCAAAAGAACAAGGACAAGCAGAAGCTTAAATCTGACTCTAGTGTCAGCATTAAGGCCTCCAGCGAATCCCAAGCCGAAGAATCTCCCAAAGGCGAGAAGCTCCAAAAAGTGCTTGCCCGGACCGGTATTGGATCTCGGCGCGAGATGGAGCGCTGGATTGAGCAGGGCCGATTCGCAATTGATGGCCGGCGGGCGACTTTGGGCGATCGGATTTTCCCCACACAGCTGGTTACACTAGATGGCAAGTCGGTAGATCTAGGCTCTTCGGAGCAGGTTCGTTGCTTGCTCTACCACAAACCCGTTGGCGAAGTATGTTCTCGTAAGGATCCCGAGGGACGGCGCACGGTCTTTGATTCACTTCCCCACGTGGGCTCGGGGCGCTGGATCGTTATCGGGCGGCTTGATTTTAATACCTCAGGCCTGTTGTTGTTCACCACCGACGGCGAGTTGGCCAATGCTCTGATGCATCCCAGTAGCATGATCGAGCGTGAGTACCTCGTCCGTGTCATGGGGAATGTGGGGGATAGCACGCTCGAAAACCTAACTCGTGGCGTGATGCTCGACGATGGCCCGGCGCGGTTTACGGATGTGGTGGATGGTGGCGGTGATGGCATCAACCATTGGTTTTACGTCGTGCTCATGGAGGGTCGAAATCGTGAGGTGCGACGGTTGTGGGAGTCGCAGGGCATGACAATTTCCCGATTAAAGCGAGTGCGTTACGGCAATGTTTTTCTGCCCTCGCGGTTAAAAAAGGGGGAGTGGATGGAGCTGCCCCAGAAAGACGTCGAAGTGATTTATGGTATGGCCGGGCTACCGCCAAAGGCACCCAAGCCACTCAATGACAAAGAACAGCAAAAGCTTGACAGGCTGGCGAAAAAATCAGGGCGCCGCGCTGCTCGGCGACTAGCCGGTGGCGATAACGCGCCCAAACGCAAACGCCGCTAACCGCCAAACTGCCTAGCGAGGCTGCGCGTCTAGAGCTTGTCCGTGGACCTCGCGACTGGCATCACTCATCAGGTACACCCACATAGGCATAAGTGCCTCGGGTGTCGGATTGGTTTCAGGCGGCTCCGCCGGGTAGGCGGTGCGGCGCATCGCTGTATTGACTGGTCCGGGATTCAGGCTATTGACCCGGATCGCGCTGATGCCGGCTAGCTCATCTGAAAGCACTTGCATCATGCCTTCGGTGGCGAACTTGGAAGTGGCATAGGCACCCCAAAAAGCCTTGCCCCTTCTGCCAACACCCGAGCTGGTAAATACCACCGAGGCGCTCGAGGCTTGCTCGAGTAAAGGCATTAACACCTGTGTCAGCATAAAAGCGGCGTTGACGTTGACTTGCATGACCTCGTGCCAGGTGTTGGCGCTAGTCTGGGTCAGTGGTTTTCGATCGCCAAGCAGGCTGGCGTTGTGCAGCAGGCCATCGAGGTGGTCGAAAGCGCTGCCCAGCTCCTGTGCCAGCGCGCACAGGCTGTCATAGCTCACCGTTGCCAAATTGCAGGGAACGACAGCGGGTGTTGGGCCACCGGCGGCCAGAATTTCATCATAGACCCGGTCCAGTTTTGCTTCAGTGCGTCCCAACAGCAATACCTCAGCACCCGCGTTGGCGTAGGCGAGGGAAGCGGCTCTACCAATGCCATCCCCAGCGCCAGTCACCATGATGCGCTTACCGCTGAGCTCGGTTGCCGAGGGCATCCAGTCTGAGGGTGGGTAAGTCATTCGATTATCCTCACGAGAAGTTCGCATAGCTCTTCGCTACTGCCGACCAAGTGATCAGCTCCCCAAGCGGCGGGATTTTCGCCGGGCTCGAGGTAACCATAAGCCGCTGCGATCGTGCGACACCCGGCGGCACGACCGGCCTCGATGTCGCGCAGATGATCGCCAACGTACACGCTTTTCTCGGGGCGGGCCCCTAGGTTGCGACAGCTTAGCAGGATCGATTCGGGGTCGGGCTTGGGATTTACCACGTCACTTGGCGTTACCAAACTCCCAGCGGGAGGATTAAATGCCAGCGAGGTCAGCAAAGGATCCGCGTACAGCCGCAGTTTGTTAGTCGCGACGCCCCAGGGAATATTTTTATCTTTCAGAATCGCGAGGAGTTCTCGCAGGCCAGAGTAGACCTGCGATGCTTCCCCTATCGATGATTGATAGGCACGCAAGAATGTCTGACGGTGATTCTCAAAGGCGGGGTCCGAAAGCGGTATATCCATCGCCAATGACACCAGCGCTGCTGCACCGTTGGTGACGGTCTGCCGAATCGTCGTGTCCTCGAGAGGGGCAAGCCCATGACGCTTGCGCATGTCTTGCACTACCGTGATGAACTCGGGCGCGGTGTCTACTAGCGTGCCATCTAAATCGAAAATAACAGCGTCAACGGCGGCATCAGCGGGTGCAGTCATGACCGGTTACCTTTGGGTCAGGCGGGCTTGGTCGCCCTGATCATGTAGTTCACGGAAACGTCTTCCGTGACCAATCGGTAGTGTTTGGTCAGCGGATTATAGGTGAGACCCGTCATTTCCTGCGGCAGGAGTCCGGCAGCACGAATCCAGCGCGACATTTCGGAGGGCTTAATAAACTTGCCGTACTCATGGGTGCCTTTGGGCAGCAGATTGAGCACATATTCAGCGCCGACAATGGCGAAAACGAATGCTTTTGGGTTGCGATTGATGGTCGAAAAATACAGGTTGGCACCGGGCTTGGCGAGGTCGGCGCAAGCTTGAATCACCGACCCGGGGTCGGGGACGTGCTCCAGCATCTCGAGACAGGTCACCACCTCAAAAGACTCGGGCTCCTCGCTCGCCAAGGCCTCTGCCGTTGTCTTCAGGTAGCAGATATCCAGTTGGCTCTCCAGCTGGTGGATGCGGGCGACTGACAGGGGCGCTTCCCCCATGTCGATACCGGTCACATTGGCGCCGCGCCAAGCCATGGCCTCGGTAAGAAGCCCTCCGCCGCAGCCAATATCGACTAACCTGGTGCCGCTGACCGGCGACAGCTTGTCGATCCAGTTCGCCCGTAGCGGATTGATGTCATGCAGGGGGCGAAACTCGCTGGTCGGATCCCACCAGCGTGAGGCTAAAGCTTCAAACTTTGCAATCTCTGCAGCGTCTACGTTGATCGTTTGTGTCATTGTCTTAGCACCGTTTACACGCGGTTTTTAAGGAGGTTAGACCAGTGGCTGGCCCTTTCGATTACGTTGGGAACGTCCAGTCCGATGACTTCCCGATCTCGAAGCAACGCTTTTCCATCAACCCAGCTGTGAGTCACTTCCTGCCCGCTGGTGGCATAAACCAGTTGTGAAATGACATTGTTAATCGGCTGAGTGTGCGGTTGGCTCAAGTCGACCGCAATCAGATCTGCGCGTTTGCCGACCTCCAGTGACCCAATGGTTTTTTCCATGCCGAGGGCGCGGGCACCATTGATGGTGGCGAGTTCGAGTGCAGCCATGGCGGGGAGTGCGGTGGCCTCCAGAGATTCCAGCTTGGCAAGAAGTGCCGCTGCCTGCATTTCCGCCAACATATTCAATCGATTGTTGCTAGCAGCACCGTCGGTTCCCAGCGCAACATTGATGCCCTGGCCAAGTAGACGCTGGGTGGGGCAAATTCCGGAGGCGATCTTCATGTTAGATCGTGGACAATGAATGACGTGGCTGTTGCTGTCTTTGAGTAACGCGAAATCTCCCCGAGACAGACTGGTCATGTGAACACATTGGGTTTTTGGCCCTAGCATGCCTACCTGCGAAAGGACGTCAATCGGGCGATCACCGCAGCGCGCGATGGAGTCTTCCACCTCTCCCCGGGTCTCGTGTAAGTGAATTTGCACGATGGCATCAAGTTCATGTGCCAGGGTTGCGACGTGCTTCAAGGTCGCGGTATCGACGCTATAGGTTGAGTGAACGCCAAAACCAATTTCTACGAGGGGGTGATCGCGAAGGCTGTCTCGTAGCGCCAGCCCTTGGCGCAAACACTCCTCGCTATTTCGAGCCCATGCAGTCTCTATGTTGATAATGGGAAACACGAGTTGGGCGCGGATGCCGGCGGTCGCGGCGCACTCGGCCGTAACCTCTGGAAAAAAATATTGGTCACTAAAAGTGGTCGACCCGCCCAAAATAAGATCGACCAGCGCCAAATCCGTGCCATCGCGGACGAAAGCTTCTGAGACAAAAGTCGCCTCGGCGGGCCAGATATGTTCGTGCAGCCACTCCATGAGAGGATAGTCGTCCGCGAGACCGCGAAACAGGCTCATAGCGCTGTGGCCATGGGCGTTGACCAAGCCGGGCAAGAGCGCGTGGCCAGGAAGCCGGCAATGCTCCGCGGCCGGAATAGCAAGTGCTGCTTCCCGCTCAAGGACAGCGGTAATGCGTCCCTCGCTCACTGCCAAGCTGTGCCCTTGCAAGACCTGATGGCGAGGGATAACGGGCACAATCCACTCCGGATGAAGAACGAGATCGACGGCGTGTGGTGATTTATTTCCAGTCATAAGTTGGAGTATAGCGGGTACCGAGAATCGGGGTTTGCGCCGCTTGTTTTGATGGTGTTAATCGCCTGATTTTGTTACCCTTAGCGAATGGCGAATACCGCTAAATAACCCCCCTCTGAGAAGCAGGCCGAATGGCAGAAATACCCAAGGAAATTGCTCGAGAAGTCCTCCCCGTAAATATCGAGGATGAACTGAAACAGTCCTATATGGACTACGCAATGAGCGTGATCGTCGGGCGTGCGCTCCCGGACGTCAGAGATGGCCTAAAGCCCGTGCATCGTCGGGTTTTGTTCGCCATGAACGAGCTCAACAACGACTGGAACAAGGCCTACAAAAAATCTGCGCGCGTAGTCGGCGACGTGATTGGTAAATATCACCCTCATGGTGATTCAGCGGTCTATGACACGATTGTGCGGATGGCCCAGGAGTTTTCTTTGCGCTACACCCTCGTAGACGGGCAGGGCAACTTTGGCTCAATCGACGGGGATTCCGCGGCGGCAATGCGCTACACCGAAATTCGCATGAGCAAGCTTGCCCATGCGCTGTTAGCGGATCTTGATAAGGAAACCGTCGATTTTGTCGACAACTACGACGGCACTGAACGGATTCCCGTCGTTCTTCCTACTCGCGCACCCAACCTGCTCATTAACGGCTCTGCAGGAATCGCTGTAGGCATGGCGACCAACATACCGCCGCACAACATGCGCGAAGTGGTCGCTGGATGTATTGCGTTTCTCGACAATCCCGAAATCTCCGTTGATGGATTGATGGAATATATCCCGGGTCCCGACTTTCCCACGGCGGCTATTATCAATGGCCGGGCGGGTATCGTGCAGGCCTATCGCACCGGGCGCGGCCGAATTTATGTTCGGGCCAGGGCTGAGGTAATCACCGACGAGTCCAAGGGCAAGGACACCATTATCATCCATGAAATTCCCTATCAGCTAAATAAAGCGAGATTGATAGAGCGCATCGCTGAGCTGGTGAAAGAGAAAAAAATCGAAGGCATCACAGAGCTTCGAGACGAGTCTGATAAAGATGGGCTGCGCGTAGTCATCGAATTACGGCGTGGCGAAGTGGGTGATGTTGTGCTCAACAATTTGTACGCCCAAACCCAGCTCCAGTCGGTAGTGGGCATCAATATGGTGGCGCTGGTTGACGGCCAGCCAAAGACCCTGAATTTGCGCGACATGATTGAGGCGTTCGTCCGCCATCGCAGGGAGGTTGTAACTCGCCGTACCGTATATCTGCTGCGTAAAGCCCGAGAAAGGGGGCACGTGCTTGAGGGCCTTGCGATTGCTCTCGCCAATATTGATGCGATTATCGAACTCATTAAGACATCGCCAACGCCGGCCGATGCAAAAGAGGGCTTGGTGGCGACCCCTTGGCAGCCGGGAGATGTATTAGCCATGTTAGAGCGAGCGGGGGACGATGCCTGCCGCCCTGATGATCTTGAGCCAGAGTTTGGATTGCGAGAGGGGGCTTATCACTTGTCCCCAGCTCAGGCGCAGGCGATCCTTGAGCTCAGACTGCACCGGTTGACAGGGCTCGAGCATGAGAAGTTGCTTCAGGAGTACTCGGATAAACTTGTTGAAATCGCCGATTACCTTGAAATTCTTCAGGATCCTGACCGATTGCGGCAGGTCATCCGTGATGAACTTAAGGAATTGGTCGAAGAGTTTGGCGACGATCGACTGACCGAAATCACAGATTCTCCTCACGACTTGAAAGTCGAAGATCTGATCACGGAAGAGGATCGGGTCGTTACCATTTCCAACAAGGGGTACGCCAAGACCCAGTCCCTGTCTGACTACCAAGCGCAGCGGCGTGGGGGCACCGGTCGGTCGGCGACGGCTGTAAAGGATGAAGATTTTGTCGAGCATCTGCTCATTGCCAGCACCCACGCGACAATCTTGTGCTTTTCCGACTATGGCAAAGTGTATTGGCTAAAGGTGTTCCATATTCCCCTGGCGAGCCGAAATTCCCGTGGTAGACCGATGGTAAATCTGCTGCCCCTCGATGAGGGCGAGCGAATCACGTCGATCTTACCGATCGATGGCTATGAAGCCGGTCATTATATTTTCATGGTTACCGCGCGAGGCACGGTGAAGAAAACCGATATCGCGCAATTTTCCCGTCAGCGCAGTGTTGGGCTTCGGGCCATCGAGCTCGGCGAAGACGATTGGCTGGTGGGAACCGCGGTCACTGACGGTAGTTGTGACATCATGCTGTTCTCGAGCGAGGGCAAAGCGGTGCGCTTCGCGGAAACCAATGTCAGGGCGATGGGACGAACTGCGAGAGGAGTGCGCGGGATTAATCTCGCGCAGGGGCATCGCCTTATCTCATTGATCGTGCCACGGGCTGAAAGTCGTATTCTGACGGTCAGTGAAAATGGCTATGGCAAACGCACCGACATCGATGAGTTCCCCATTAAGGGTCGGGGTACTAAGGGCGTCATTGCCATGTCAACGAGTCAGCGCAATGGCGCCTTGGTGGGAGCGACTCAAGTATTTGAGGGCGATCAGATCATGCTGATCTCCGACCAAGGGACCGCGGTTAGAACCCGTGTCGAGGAAATCTCGGTGTTAGGGCGCAATACGCAGGGTGTGCGGGTTATCAGAACCCGCGAGGATGAAAAGCTTGTCCGAATTAGCCGTATTGCAGAGGACGATGACGCGGTCGAAGAAACTGCGCCAGTGCACGCCAGCGACTCAGAAGCCGACGACGGAGAGTCAGGGGCAGGAGACTAGGCGTGGCCCGAAAGCACAATTTTTGCGCAGGTCCAGCGGCGCTGCCTGAGGCTGTTTTGGCGCAAGCGCAGGCCGAGCTTCTCGACTGGGGTCATGCGGGTGCGTCTATTATGGAGCTCAGTCATCGGAGCCCCGAGTTTGAATCAGTCATTCAATCTGCCGAGGCCAGCCTGCGCCGCCTGTTATCTATTGGTGATGATTACGCGGTGTTGTTTTTGCAAGGGGGTGCCAGCCAGCAGTTTGCGGCGATCCCACAAAATCTTGGATCCACTGGGGCCGCTGCGGATTATGTGGTGACGGGCCAGTGGTCCAAAAAGGCGGTCGCAGAGGGGGGGCGATTTATTGAGGCGAAAGTGGTTGCCTCGGGCGCTGAGGATAATTTTTGTCGTATCCCGGCGGTAGAATCCTGGCAAGTCAACGCGGACGCGGCCTACCTGCATTACTGTCCTAACGAGACCATTGGCGGCCTGGAGTTTTCTTCAGTGCCCAACGTGCCGGTGCCTCTGGTGGCGGATATGTCCTCAACGCTGTTATCCCGTCCGCTTGATGTCACTCAGTTTGGCGTGATTTACGCCGGGGCTCAGAAAAACATCGGCCCCGCTGGTCTTGTGGTGGTGATTGTGAGGAAAGATTTACTCGGGACGGCCTCGGATTCTTGTCCTGCCACGCTCAGCTGGACGGTGGCTGAAGAAAGTCAATCTATGTACAACACGCCGCCCACGTTCTCTATTTACCTGGCCGGACTTGTCTTTCAATGGCTCGAGGATCTTGGCGGCCTGACTGCTATGGCGGAGATCAATCAGCGCAAAGCAAGTCTGCTCTACACGCTTATTGACCAATCGCCGTTTTATGCCAGCCCGGTAGAGCTCGCGAGTCGCTCATGGATGAATGTTCCTTTCACTCTCGCGGATGATACGCTGGACAAAGTTTTCCTGAGTGAGGCCGAGGAGGCGGGATTGCTCAATCTCAAGGGACATCGTTCGGTGGGAGGCATGCGCGCGAGTATTTACAACGCTGTGCCGGAATCGTCGGTCCATGCGCTGTGTGACTTTATGCGCGATTTCGAGCGTCGTCGGGGGTGAGTGATGGCCACTGATGAACAGCTGAGCGCTATCAGGGCGCGGATCGATGCCATAGATACGCAACTGCTCGAGTTGATTAGTGAGCGAGCGAAGTGCGCGCAGGAAGTCGCCATCGTTAAATTAGAGGCGTCTCGGCTTGCCGCTGAGGACGCCCCTTTGTTCTATCGCCCCGAGCGTGAAGCACAGGTCTTGCGCGCCATTCAAGATCGGAATTCAGGTCCGCTGCCCTCTGACTATGTGGCGCGAATATTTCGCGAGATCATGTCCAGTTGTTTGGCGTTGGAGCAGCCCTTGACGGTTGCTTATCTTGGTCCGCCGGGCACCTATACCCAAGCCGCTGCTCGCAAGCATTTTGGTCAGTCGGCGATTCAGGAAACCCATAAGTCAATTACGGCTGTTTTTCGGCAGGTAGAAGAGCGGCGCTGCGACTTTGGTATCGTTCCGGTAGAAAACTCGACCGAGGGTATGGTCGGGCAGACACTGGATTGTTTTTTAGAGTCCTCGGTCAAGATCGTTGGCGAGGTTGAGCTTCCCGTTATTCACCACCTTTTTGTGGGTGACAAGACCGGCTCTGGGCCCCTTTCCTGTGTCACCGGACATCCCCAAGCGCTGGCTCAATGTCGCAGTTGGCTCGACACCAACCTGCCAAGTGTTGCGCGGGAAGAGGCCCCGAGTAATGGTGAGGCGGCCAGGCGAGCCAGTGAGGAGGAGGGCGTTGCGGCGATCGCTGGAGAGTTGGCAGCGGAAATGTATCCGCTTGTTTGCCGATCTTCCTCGATTCAGGATTACGCCAGCAACACCACCCGTTTCTTGGTGCTCGGCAATGAGTTTGTTCCGCCCAGTGGCGTGGACAAGACCTCCGTGCTTATCGCTAGCAGGAATCGACCCGGTGCCCTGCTGAATTTGTTACGGCCATTTGAAGAGGCGGGGATCAGCTTGACGCGCATCGATTCGCGGCCGTCCAAGACCGAGAAGTGGACCTACGTGTTTTTCATCGAGTTTGAGGGCCACCTTGACGACGAGGTGGTCGCTAACATCATGAAAGAGCTCGAGGAGCAGTCCATCATGCTGAAGAGGCTTGGCTCTTATCCGCGAGCCCCTCTGTAGGGATACTGGACGGTGTCAAGCTTTAGGGCTAAATCAGTCGTTTTTCTTGGACTTGGGCTCATCTCAGGATCCCTGGCGCTCGCCCTTCGCGCGTCCGGCTGGCAGGGTTCCCTGCGGGCCTGGGGACCGCGGGAAGCGAGTTTGCTCCGGGGGGTGAAACTGAGCGTCATTGACGGTTACACCTTGGATCTTGAAGAGGCGATTGACGGCGCGGAAGTGATTGTTGTGGGTGCTCCACCGATGGCCTCGGGTGACCTGCTGGCCGAAATATTGCCCAAGCTGACGGCGCTTGAAAGCCCCTCCGTTATTACCGATATGGCCAGCATCAAGGGCTGGGTGGTAGAGCGCGCCGGCTCGGAGTATCCGCGGTTCGTGCCGGGGCACCCTATTGCCGGGCTTGAACACAGTGGCGTTGAATCTGCGCAGGCCACGCTGTTCGCGGGCAGAGAAGTCATACTCACGCCCCTGGAAAACACCGAGCGAGAGGCAGTCGAGACCGTCGCGGCAATGTGGCGAGCAGCCGGCTCCCGCATTACCACCATGAGTGTGGATGATCATGATGCTGCCTTAGCCGCGAGTAGCCACTCACCACATTTACTGGCTTATGCGCTGACCAACGCGTTGGCAGATGACCCCTTGGATCCTATGCGTCATGGCGGTGGTGCCCTGCGCGATATGACTCGAATCGCGGGATCGGACCCGGTTATGTGGCGCGATGTTGCCTTGACTAATGGCGCTGCCATTAACGCAGCGCTGTCGCGGGTCGAGGCAGAAATCGCGGAGTTAAAAGGTTGGGTTGCTGATAGAGATAGCGATGCACTTGAGCGCTATTTCGGCCGATGTAAAGAGGTGCGCCGCCGCCACGACAGAATTCTCAACCCGGTACTCGACGATGCTTTGGCTCAAGAAATCTTGGCACAAGAGGTGGCGAGTGATCCCAGCGAAGAACAGGGCGGTGAATCGTGAAATTTGTTGTCCAGCCAGGAGGTGCTCTTACGGGAGATATTCGGGTGCCGGGAGATAAGTCCATGTCTCATCGCTCGGTCATGCTCGGGGCGCTGGCTGATGGAGTAACTCAGGTTCAGGGCTTTTTAGAGGGCGAAGATGCGCTCGCTACCGTGGCGGCTTTTCGGGCAATGGGAGTGCGCATTGATGGCCCGACGGGCGGGCGCCTGTCTATCCATGGGGCAGGGCTCAATGGCCTGTCGGCACCAGAGCGTCCGCTCGATATGGGTAACTCGGGTACCAGCATGCGATTGCTCAGCGGTTTGCTTGCGGGGCAGACTTTTAACACCGAGTTGGTCGGCGATGCCTCACTCATGAAGCGCCCCATGGGTCGAGTCATCACGCCACTGGAAAAAATGGGTGCTTCTATTACCTCTGCGCCCGATGGCCGCCCGCCCTTGCAGATACTCGGTGGGCAGCCTCTGCGAGGTATTCACTATGATCTACCTATTGCCAGCGCCCAGGTAAAGTCTTGTGTACTGCTGGCCGGTTTGATGGCCAGCGGTCGAACTTCCGTTACCGAACCTGCCCCTACCCGTGATCATACTGAGAGAATGCTGCGCGGCTTTGGTTATTCGGTGGAAGAAGCCAGTGGTGTGATTAGTGTCGAGGGAGGGGGCAGCTTACAGGCAGCGGATATAGACATTCCCGCCGACATCTCCTCCGCGGCCTTCTTTCTGATTGGTGCCAGTATTGCACCCGGTTCTGATCTTCTGCTGCGGCATGTTGGAATGAATCCAACGCGGACCGGCGTACTCAGCATTTTGGATTTAATGGGTGCAAATATCGAGATTATCAGTCCACGAGAGGTTGGCGGTGAGCCGGTGGCAGACCTGCGGGTGCGCTACGCGCCGCTAAAAGGCATTCAAATACCAGAGGAATTTGTTCCTCTGGCGATCGATGAGTTTCCGGCACTGTTTATCGCCGCAGCCTGTGCCGAGGGCACGACGATTCTCACTGGCGCGGAGGAGCTGCGGGTTAAGGAGAGCGATCGCATCGCGTCAATGGCACGCGGCCTTGATGCGTTGGGAATTGTCAACCAACCAACCCCAGATGGTATTCGTATTGAGGGTGGGTCGATGGGGAGTGCGACCATCGAGACCTTCGATGATCATAGAATTGCCATGAGCTTTTCGATGGCGGCATTGCGCGCCCAGGGCCCGATCACTATTTTAGACTGTGACCATGTCGCAACCTCTTTCCCCGGTTTTGCCGATCTCGCCAGCGGCGTGGGGTTGCAGCTGGATATGACGCTGTGACTTCTACCCCGGTCGTCTGTATCGATGGGCCCAGTGGTGCAGGCAAGGGCACGCTGGCGATGCGGCTGGCGAAACATTGCCAGTGGCACCTGCTCGACAGTGGCGCTCTCTACCGCGTCGTGGGCAAGGCGTGTCTGAACGCGGATGTTGCCTGGACCAATGAAGAAGGTGCTGCAGCCATTGCTCGTACACTCAATGCCGAATTTGTAGTCGGAGATCGCGAAGTGCATGTCTGGCTTGATGGCGTTGATGTCACCGCTGAAATTCGATCTGAACTCGGCAGCAAAGGCGCGTCGGCCGTCGCGGTGTTGCCCAGGGTTCGAGAGGCACTGCTGGCCAGACAGCGTGAGTGGGCCAGGTTCCCGGGTTTGATCGCAGACGGCCGCGATATGGGTACCCAAGTATTCCCCGACGCACCGTTGAAAATTTTTCTGACCGCCAGCGCAGAAGCCCGGGCAGAGCGGCGATATTCCCAGTTGCTAGAAAAAGGCGAAAGTGTTAGCCTGCCGCGCCTTCTGGATAGCATACGAGACCGCGATGCTCGGGATTCCTCCCGGTCGATATCGCCGCTGGTTGCCGCTGAAGACGCCGTGACGCTTGACAGCACAACGTTGACTGCGGAGCAGGTGTTCTCTCAGGTGACCGACCTTATGGCTTCCAGGGGACTTGTAGGGCGGACATCCGGCGACAGGCCAGACACCTCGGATTCCGCGAACTGACGACAGACCCGGTGAGTCTGGATACCGGCTAAGACGCAAAGTTAGCAAAGTGACTTTAGAGCGTCGCAACCACAGGTAAATCTCATGAGCGAATCCTTCGCCGAATTATTTGAAGAAAGTTTAAAGACCGTTGACATGGAGCCCGGTTCCATTGTGACGGGTGTTGTTATCGATATCGATAATGAGTGGGTAACGGTTCACGCCGGACTCAAGTCTGAGGGTGTTATACCGCTCGACCAGTTTATTAACGCCAATGGTGAGTGCACGCTCAACGTTGGTGATGAAGTACAGGTGGCGCTCGAAACCGTTGAAGACGGTTTTGGTGAGACCAAGCTATCCCGAGAGAAGGCGAAGCGCGCCGAGGCTTGGAAGCGACTTGAGGCAGCTCACGTGGCGGAAGAAGTCGTGGTGGGTATCATCAACGGTAAGGTCAAAGGCGGTTTTACCGTAGATATCGATTCGATTCGTGCATTTTTGCCCGGCTCGCTGATCGATGTGCGGCCCATACGCGAAACCACGCACCTCGAAGGCAAAGAGCTCGACTTTAAAGTCATAAAGCTCGACCAGAAAAGAAACAACGTGGTGGTCTCACGGCGAGCCGTCATGGAAGCCGCCAACAGCCAAGAGCGCGAAGAGCTGCTCCAGAACCTGCAAGAAGGCATGTCCGTTAAGGGTGTCGTCAAGAATTTGACGGATTACGGCGCTTTTGTTGATCTGGGCGGCGTTGACGGCCTACTTCACATTACTGATATGGCCTGGAAGCGCATCAAGCACCCAAGTGAGATCGTTGAAGTCGGTCAGGAAATGGATGTGAAAATCCTCAAGTTCGATCGTGAGCGCAATCGCGTATCGCTTGGTCTCAAACAGTTGGGTGAAGATCCTTGGGTTGAAATCACTAACCGATACCCAGAGGGAAGCCGCACCAATGCCCGGATTACCAACCTCACCGATTACGGTTGTTTTGCCGAGATTGAGGAAGGTGTTGAGGGGCTAGTACACGTTTCTGAAATGGATTGGACTAACAAGAACGTTCATCCGTCCAAGATCGTACAGCTGGGTGATGAAGTTGAAGTCATGGTTCTCGATATCGATCAAGAGCGTCGTCGTATCTCTCTCGGTATAAAGCAGTGTACTCAGAATCCCTGGGATGCATTTGCAGCAGACCACGCAAAAGGTGATCGCATCTCCGGTACCATCAAGTCGATTACGGATTTCGGCATCTTCATCGGTCTCGACGGTAACATCGATGGCTTGGTTCATCTCAGCGACATCAGTTGGAATGAGACCGGAGAAGAAGCCGTTCGGAACTACAAGAAGGGCGATGAGATTGAGACGGTAATCCTATCAATTGACCCCGAGCGTGAACGTATTTCTCTTGGTGTTAAGCAGATGGAGGAAGACGGATTTAGTCTTTACGTCAGCGACAACGACAAGGGTACCATCGTCACGGGCACCGTCACCGAGGTAGATGCGAAGGGTGCCACGATCAAGCTGAGCGAGGAAGTTGAGGGTTACCTTAAGGCCTCGGATATTAGCGTAGATCGGGTTGATGACGCGCGATCAGTGCTGAATGTGGGTGATTCTGTCGAAGCCAAGGTCATCAACGTGGATCGCAAGAACCGATCCTTAGGCTTGTCGATCAAAGCCAAGGATGTTGAGGATGAGAAGGAAGCCGTGGAGTCGTTGAAGCAGCAAGATGAGGCCGCGTCCCCCGGTACTATTGGTGATCTTATCAAGGCGCAGATGGACGGCCAGTGAAGGCATTTCGCGCAATCCAGGATAAAAGGCCCGCTTCAGGGCCTTTTTTTTAAAATTTTGTTTGAAATGAATGAGTTGCAACCTTTGCCCAGCTGTGGAAAATAGGCCGAGTCCTATCATCACGTACACAGCTATGACCCGCAGCGAACTTATCGAGTTAATGGCTTCGCGCCAAGACCAGCTCAGCGCCAAAGATGTAGAGCTCGCTGTAAAGCTCATCATAGATCATATGGCTGAGACGCTGGCGGGTGGGGAGCGGATTGAAATCAGAGGCTTTGGCAGTTTCTCGTTGCATTATCGAGAACCCCGACGCGGAAGAAATCCAAAAACCGGGGACAGCGTCGAGCTAGAGGGGAAACACGTCCCTCATTTCAAGCCAGGAAAAGAGCTTAGAGAACGAGTTAATCGATCCCTCAAGTCGGGTTTTTAACGTATGCGTCTAGTGCGGTCTCTGCTCGGTGGCATGATTTTACTCGCCACGATTACTGCTGGCGCGCTTTTTTCCCTTCAAAATTCAGCCCCAATTGCCTTAGATTTATTGGTTGTCCAGCTTCCGGCGCGGCCGGCTTCAGTATGGCTACTTGGTATGCTGGTCATCGGCGCGCTATTGGGCTTGCTGGCATCGAGTATTTTGGCTCTCCAGCAAAGGGCTTCCTTGGCGAGGCAGCGACGGGAAGTATCACGCTTGCAAACAGAGGTAGACAAGTTGCGCCGTGCGGGTGTCACCAACGGTGACTGACTTTCTGCTTCTTGCTGTACTCACGGCGGCCATTGGCGTGGGGTGGCTGTTGGGAAAGCGTTCGGTCAGCAGGACGTTGAACTTATGGGACTTTGGTGCCAGTCCCCCTTCGCAATACTACCGGGGGCTTAATTTTCTGCTTGACGGCAGTCAGGACAGCGCTATTGATGCCTTTACCAAGGCGTTGGAGGTCAATGCCGAGACATTTGATACTCACATCGCACTTGGCAATATCCTGCGAAGACGAGGCGAAGTAGAGCGTGCCATCAAGGTTCATCAAAATCTGTTAGCGCGGCCCAGTTTACCTCTCGCGCAGTTGCATTTGTCGCATTTGGAACTTGCCAGAGATTATATCTCTGCGGGCCTTTTGGATCGGTCAGAGCGGTTGCTCAAGGACTTGGTGGCAGAGTCGGGAGACCACCAGCGCGTTGCACAACGGCACCTGTTGGAGATCTATGAAGCACAGCGAGATTGGAATCAGGCTATGTTGATAGCGACTGAGTTGCTGCCGCGGCGGGGTTTGCTGAAGGCCAAGTCGTCTGAGGCTGAAGAGGTGGGCCAGCCGGTGCCGATTCTGTTGGCGCACTATTGTTGTGAAAAGGCCGAGGAAGCCGTCGCCCAGCTTGACTACCAGGCGGGTCGGAACTATTTGCAGCAGGCGCTAAAGTACGATGCAGCATCCGTGCGCGCTACGATGACGCTCGGGGATTTGGAGATAAAGGCAGACAACCCCGAGCGCGCCATCAAGGTTTTAAAATCACTTGCACAACAGGAGCCAGGCTTCGTTGCCGAAAGTGTTCCGCTATTAAAGCAGGCGTTTTACGCTCTGGATCGACGAGAGGAATTTCTGGCTTATCTTGAAGACTGTCTTCGGCGCGCGCCAAATACGCCCTTGATTCTCGCGATAGCATTTGAGCTTCGCGATGCCGCTGGCGCTACCGCGGCCAAAACATTTTTAAGACAACATTTACAGAAAAAACCCTCCTTACGCGGTTTGGAGTTGTTGATGCAACTGCATAGTCAGAGCGAGGTTGGCGAAGACGAAGCCCTAGAATTAGCCACGATTAATAAACTGGTGGCAGGCAGATCGAGTTATCGCTGCGGTCATTGCGGGTTCCGTGGGCAGCAGCTGCATTGGCACTGTCCTGGGTGTAAGCACTGGGGGAGCATCAGGGACCTCAGTGCTACCGGTGAAATTGAATATGTTTGAAGATGAGGCGAGTGGCGGGACCTGTCATGGATGAAAAAGGGCCATTAATCGTTGCGCTTGATTTTGACGCCTCAAGTCAGGCGCTGGCATTAGCGGACCTGCTGGATCCGCAAAAATGTCGAGTGAAAGTGGGTAAGCAGCTTTTCACCCGCGAAGGCCCGGCTATTCTGCACGCGTTAACCGATTTGGGTTTTGAGATTTTTTTGGACCTAAAATTTCACGACATCCCAAACACGGTGGCAAAAGCCTGCCGTGCAGCCGCTGAGCATGGTGTTTGGATGATGAATGTTCACGCAGCGGGTGGAAGCCGCATGATGACGGAAGCCAAGGCGAGCTTGTCAGACTTCGCGCACCCCCCCAAGCTGATTGCCGTTACGGTGCTCACAAGCATGGCTCCCGAGGATCTGGTGGAAACAGGTGCTATGGGTACGCCGCTCGAGCGTGCGGTTAGGTTGGCCGAGTTAACGCGAGCGTCGGGGCTCGATGGTGTCGTGTGTTCGGCGCAGGAAGCGCCAGCAATCAGAGAGCGCTTGGGGGAAGATTTTTCGCTGATTACTCCAGGTATT
>Ga0233450_10000445_pt1 | contig 47669 bp, 53 predicted proteins | sample 011ome_30_FD_189956 | JGI IMG/M metagenome (GOLD analysis project Ga0233450, IMG submission 189956) | Coastal salt marsh microbial communities from the Groves Creek Marsh, Skidaway Island, Georgia - 011501CT (spades assembly) | ecosystem: Environmental > Aquatic > Marine > Intertidal zone >... | reverse complement strand
AGCCGCTAATACGATACCACCACAAGATGAACTATATGTTAAAACTTGACCGTCTGTTGAACCTAAACCTGGAATTCTTAATAGATTATGTGTTGTGTTACCAATTGTGATTTCGTTGGAAGCAGTAGTAGTAGATAATTGAGCGTTAAATCCAATGGCAATGTTATTAGTTCCATTAAGAGCTTCACAACCAGCTTGTGCCCCAAGCATAACGTTACATGCAGCACCATCTTCTAAACTTTGTCCTGCTCTAGCTCCTATTCCGACATTTGCCTGAGAAGCATTATTCAGCATTGCTGCAAAACCAATTGCAACGTTACATGCACCACTAACGGATCTTCCAGCAAAATAACCAATATTTACACTACAAGCTGCATTAGTTCCACACCATCCAGCATATGCACCAAGAGAAACAACTCCGCTACCTGTAGTTTTACAACCAGCATTTTTACCTATAGATATATTGTTTAGACCTACTGAGTTATATCTACCAGCATTTTCTCCTAAAGCTATGTTATTTACACCTGTACTATTAACACAACCAGAGTTTTGTCCTAGAAATAAGTTGTTTGTACCTGTTCCACCATTACCACCTAGTGTATCGGATACAATGTTACTACAGTTACATATATTAACAGCACCACTAGAAATCGTTGTGCTTCCACCTAATGCAACAGCAGAACCATTAATTGTAATTGAACAATTTGTTAAACTAGAGTTTGCAATATTTGAAATAGTGTTTGATGATGCGTTAATAGTTTTGTTTGTTAATTCTTGTGAACCTGTTAATGTTGCAACATTAATACCACTTACAGTAAGAGATGTTGGTGCTTCTATATTTGCAACTAATGTTCCAGTAGAGATGGATAAGTTACCTGTGTCAGAAGCTGTTGCTGTAGTTGTACCTACAACAAATTTGTCAGCCGATTCGTCCCAAGCAATAATAGCATTATCACCAGTAGATCCTCTTTCTATGATAATACCAGAATCGTTTGCATTTGTTGATGCACCTGAATTTAATTCTAATAAATTGTCGTCTAAAGTTGTATTGGTAGAATTGACAGTTGTTGTTGTTCCATTAACTGTTAAGTTTCCTGATACAGTTAAATTATCGTCAACTGTTACTGTTCCACCTGCTGAGTCGATTGTAAGATTACCAGAAGACGTATCAATTTCATTATCTCCTGTTACTGCGACTTGAATATTTCCTGTTGTTTTACCTACTACAGTTCCACCTGCTGTGCTTCCATCATGTACTCTTACTGTGTTAAGAGTTGTATCTACTGTAAGTTCACCGACCGAACCTGTATAGGCGTCATTTTCAGCGGTACTTCCTCTTCTTAATTGTAATATTGTTGGCATTCTCTACCTCTCTAATTTAACGAATAACTTAGTATTATTTATAATAGAAAGTTATTCAATGCTCTTTAATTTTTCTATAAACTACCTAAATCCATTGTCAATATATGACCTAAATTATTATTATCAAAGGTGTCTATACTTAATACATTACCAAATGCGTCTGTTGGAGAAGATGAAGGTGCTGATTCCCCACCGCCTAAATCGAAACTATCTAATAAACCAGACAATTTATCAGTGTCAGACAAATAGTGTAATCTATTTGATTGTGTGTATATTGTTCCTAATGTGTTTCCTATATAAGCCATTTTTTATTCCTACGTTGAAATATCATCCACTGTACTTACTAATACGTCAACTGAATTTGAAGTATCAGATTTAACTTTAAGTACGTCTCCACTTTTAACTACATACTTTGCCCCACCGTCTATTAATTGTAAAGTTGAACCTGTATTAATAGGTGCATTTTTAATTAAATACACATCAGTAGAAGTATCTACATCAACAACATAAACATCTACAAAAACTTGTGAACCTGTTGTATTTGACAAAGATATGCCAATAATAGTATCATAACTATCAGCTGTAAAAAGTGTTGAAGCTGTTGTTCCAACATTTCTTGCAACATATCTTCTAAAATTTTGTGCCATAATACTATTTATAGTGCTATTGCCATTGCAATAGCAAATCCTTTCGATGCTTTATCATCTAATTGTGTTTGAATATTAGATGTCACTCCATCTAAATATTGAAATTCTGTATTTGAAACTGATCCATCAGCAACTACACTTGCATCCACAGTTGATAATTCAAAACCACCTGTTATAGAATTGTAAGCCAATACTTGTTTATCTGTTGAACCAAGACCAGGTATTCTAAATAAGTTTATATTATTATCACCTAGTGTAATTTCATTTGTTGCTGAACCGTTACTTGGTTGAGCATTATATCCTAAAAGAATATTATTTGTTCCCGTTGTAATATTACAACCTGCATTGTGACCAATTGCTAAATTACAAGAACCAGTTGCTGTTTTTAATGCCTCATTACCAATAGCAATATTAGAAGTACCAGTTGTTACATTTTCTAATGCACGAGCACCAATACCAATATTAGAACCTGTAGTGGCAGAATTTAAAGTATAATAACCAATAGCAATTGTACATGAACCTGTAAGATTCGTTATTGCTTGATCTGAAATGACAATGTTTGTAGAAGATGGCGACCAGTCGCAGCCTGACGAAGCACCACCAATCTCTTTGATAGTACCAGCATCATTGATATACAGCTTTTGTGCTGATGTATCAACAGCTACCTCTCCACTTACGATATTACTCGTAGTTGGAGTGGTAGTACCTCGTTTTAACTTTATAACGGTCGCCATAACTATTTTTTATGACGACTATTAATAAGTTCCGCCGTCTAAATCTCCGTACTCAACATTTGTACCATTTGACTGAAGGATTTTACCATCAACACCTAATGCTAATTTAGCAAGTGAGTTTGCACCATCTGAATATAAAATATCACCAGTAGTGTATGATGTTTGACCAGTACCTCCATATACTTCACCAATTGCATCACCATTCCAAGTACCAGTTGCGATAGTACCTAATGTTGTAATTGATGTTTGACCAACATATGTAGCAGCAATATCAATACTGTTAGCATTTGCAGTAATTCTATTTGTTGTTCCTACAACATTTAGAGTATTACCAGATTTAGTCATACCATCACCAGCAGTGATTTGGCCAAGACCAGAGAACTGTACAAAAGTTACATCATTTGTACCAACTGTTCCAACAGCCTCACCTAATACCCAACCAGTGTCAGCATATGTAGAACCATGTGTTACCCATACAAAGTCACCACCAGCCATTTCTGTAGGTGTATCAAAGTCTGTTGCTCTAGTTAATACTGTTGTTGAAGTCAGTACATAGATACCATTGTGAGCAGCCGTTGATTCACCAGCAATGATAATTCTATCACCTGTAGTAATATCTGTATCACCATCTAAATCACCACCTGCAATATCTAAAGCAGTTGATAATGTTAATGTTGCACCAACTCCAGAACTACCGTTACTATAAGTTACAGTATTTCCTGTGATTGTAGCAAGAGGAGTATCAATGTAAGCATGTACTTGTTCATGGACATGTAATCCTTCTGCAACAGCATCAACATATGATTTAGTAGCAGCATCTGAGTCTGCTGTCGGTTCAGCAAGATTTGTTATTCTTGCACTTGATACATCTACTGTACCAGTACCGTCAGGATTAATAGTGATGTCACCATTTGTGTTTGTAGAAGAAATTGTGTTACCATTGATATTTAAATTATCAATTTGAGCTTCTGTAACAGCAGAGCCAGTACCAATTGTTCCACCATCAAATGAACCACCATTAATGTCTGGACTTGTTAATACTTTATTTGTTAAAGTTTGTGTATCTGATAATGTTGCAACAACTGTATTATCAATTCCTACAGTTAATGTGTTACCAGAACCAGATGTATCAATACCAGTTCCTCCAGCGATTGTAAGTGTTTCACTGTCTAAATCAATAGATAATGCACCACCTGAATCACCTTGAAAGTCTAAGTCTTGTGCTGTAACTGAATTGTCAACATAATCTTTAACAGCAGCTGAAGTAGGAATAGTTGTATCATTATCGTTTGAACTAATACCTTCTCCTTCAGTTACAATAGCAGACGCTTTAAAGTTATCTACTTCAATATTAGATACAGTTGTATTATCAGCATCAACATCACCTTCAACAAAACCAGAACCATTGTGAACTAATAATTTACCTGATGTAGTACTAATACCAGGTATTCTTAATAGATTATGTGTTGTGTTACCTAAAGTAATTTCGTTAGAAGCACCTTGACTTGAAGGAGCTGCAGAGTAACCAATTACTATATTATTGTTACCTGTAGTTGTTCCGCCAAGAAAACCAGCATTTGCAAATCTACCAAGGTTTAAGTTACATGAACCAGTTGATATGTAATTACCAGAGTTAGCACCTATTGAAGTGTTATCATTTCCAGATGTAATAGCATTTAACGCATTTGAACCTACACCTGTATTTGCTTGTCCAGAACTTATTGATGTCATTGCATAACCACCAATAGCAGTGTTTGAATATGCACTTATTGACATTCCAGAAGAACAGAAAACCTGTGTACCAATACCAATGTTATTGTTACCAGACATACCTGAACCGTTGGCAAATCCTGCAAACTGACCTATCGTAATGTTATTATTGTTTTTAGAATTACCTGATTCCCGACCCATTGTGATGTTACCACAGAAGCCAGTACCACTAACATACGTGCTGTAAGCAGATTTATGTCCTATAGCAATGTTATAATTTGATGTAGATGTAAATTTACCTGCAGAATTACCAATAACTACGTTACCTTTGGACGTTACATTTTGTCCTAAATAACTAGCAGAGTATGTACCAACAGTTACGTTGTCTAATCCAGCAGTAGCACATGTAAAGGAAGCATTACCCATAGTAATGTTTCGACATCCAGTAGTTACTTTTCCAGCAAATTGTCCTACGCCAATATTAGCACCACCTGTTGTAATATATCTACCTGTATTAGTTCCAAGTAAAGTATTCCAAGAACCGGTTGTTAAAGAACATCCAGCATTATTACCAACAACAACATTTTCAGTACCTGTCATTGTAGTGTTTTGAGAATCGTTAATTACAATGTTTGTATTACTTGAAGTTGGTGTCCAATCACAAGCAGCTACTCCACTAATTTCTGTATCAACATAGTCCTTTACAGCCGCTGATGTGGGGAGAGTGGTGTCATTATCGTTAGAACCAATTCCTTCTGATTCTATAACGATAGCTGAACCAGCAAAATCAGCAACCTCTACGTTAGATAAAGAGTTACCTGTGCCGTTTGCGTCAAAAGTTTTATTTGTAAATGTGTGTGTTGATGATGCTGTAGCAACTGTACTATCAATAGCATAAGAAACTTCATTGTTAGAAACGGTTGTGTCAATACCTGTACCACCAGTAAACGTTAAAGTTTGACCTGTAGTAAATGTATCGGTAGTTGAACCATCAGAAATTGTAAATGAACCTGACGGAACAGCAGCAAATGACATGTTACCAGAACCATCAATAGTCAAAAACTGACCACTTGAATATGTGCTTGGTAAAGTATAAGTTACATTTGATGATAAACTGTTTGGCGATTTAAGTGCTATGTATCCAGCACCATTGTTAGTTGCTTGATTTAACTTAATTGAACCACCTGTAGTTGCGTTGTTACCAACGTAAAGATCATCAATTGCATTATTTGAATCTGTTATGATTGAAGAACTTGCTGTAAGAGTACCTGGTGTGTGATCTAACAATTGTGTATAGTATCTACCACCAATTTCTATTGCAGCGTTTGAAGTTGAAGTTGGGTCACCAATGAATAATCTATATCCATTACCGCCCGCACCAGCATTAGTTGCCGAAGTATCGTAAACGTAAGCTAGCTCTCCTTGATTAAGACCACTTGGTGCCGTAGCGCCTGTGGTTCTTTTAATTTTTATTATTGTTGCCATTTATCTCTCCCTTTAAAATGTGCCACCGTTAAGAATTAAGTTTCCACTTTCAGTTAGTATATCATTTCGACTTGTCCATTTTTTAGAACTGTTATCATATTGTAATAATGCACCATCATTTAATGTTGATACATTTACATCAGCCAAACTATTTAATCTAGTTGAAGCTGATGGTACCGTAACAGATACCCGTTTAGGGCCTGCTGAGGTAGTTGTATTAATTTTAGCAGTGATATTTGCCATTATTGCCTTTAAAAATTATAATTTTCTAATATTTATAATAGTTAGGCAATATACAATAACTATTTTACAACATTTTCCTTAGTATCACCACTTTTTATTTCTTCAGCAATTATACCGTCATAGTGTTTTTGTAAAACACCAGTTTTTTCTAATTCAACAGAAAGTCTTAATCTAGTATTTTGCAAATCTTGTCTTATTGCAATACTATTTAAACACTTTTGTGACAATTCACTTCTTTTATAGTCTTTGCCATCAATATTAAAAGTTTGCTCTTGTGTAGAAGTTTGTGTTGTATTCGTTTCAGAACTCATAATTTTTCCCTTTATATATTATAATTTAAACATTTGGTCTTATAGTCATTATTCCTTCAATAACTCTAGTGACCGTACTATCTGACGCAGTTATATCAACGTCATAAACATATCGTGCTGGTGCATCTAAAGCTGCTGTTTGATCAGCAGTTAAAGATAATCCAACAACACCTGTTGTTGGTTCATTGATTGTAGTTGTAATAGTGGTTCTTGTTCTTGTTGAACTGTAGCCAAGTGCCATCTTTGCAGACGCAGTATATCCAGTTAAGTCTAATGCGTTACCATCCGAGTCTTTAACTGTTATTGATGAGCTAAAGGTTGCACCTTGTTCTACTATTAAGTTTGCTATCGCTGCCATAGTACTATTTATACTTTATTTATGTGTAAATGGAATATCATAATCTTTATTGTAAACTAAAATTTGATGACAATTAAAGGCACTTCCATTACACACCCAATATCTTTTATCTGAAACTGTTAAATTTTTATCGTATTTTTTGTTGAATGTATTTACCCAATAGTTCAAAAATCTTTTATTTTTTTGCCGACTTAAAAAATAAAATAAATATTTTAGATTACTATTTAAATATTCCAATTGATCATTGAGTAATATATGAGCTATATTATAACCTTCACCTCTATGAGTTTTAGTTCCACCAACATCTCTATAACTATCTAATACATAATATCTGTTTAAAAGACGATAAACACCTTTTTTCCAAATTGGTTTATTTACAATACTTGAAATTACTTTAACTTCACCGTTATCAATTCCTACTGTTAAAGCAGATTGATCTTCAATTTTAAAATCCAACCAATTCTTCCATAAGTAATCAGTTTTTCTTTCTACTATATAATTTAAAAAGTGTTTATATTCTTCTATATATTTAAAATTATCAGGTTTATCAGTATAACTCTTTAACATTTTTCCACTGTTGTTTATTAATATAGCAAATATTATATTGTTTATCCTCTTGTGTGCCTGCACCACCAATGCCGTTATCATAAGTCATAAGATAATCAGAATTTGTATATCTTAAATTTTTTAAATGATAATTTGTTAATCTTTCTTTATGTATAGCATAATTAATATCACCATTAAACAAATCAAAGACAAGATTTTTTTTAAATTTATCTAAATATACTCCATACTCAGAACCTCTATATTTCAAATCAATCCACTGACATGAACTATACCAAGAATTTGTTTCCCAAGTGTTTAATTTTAAATTAGCTCTATGATCAGCTACACCAGTAATATATTCATAAAACACTAAAACTGGTAATTTTTTAGCTGCATATGTTCCTATTATATTATTATCCAATTTAAAAAACAAAATAAAACTATTTTTTAAATTTGTTGTACAACTAAATATATCCTTATCAACATCAAAAAAATCATCCATGGTATATGGATAATTATCTTTACCTTTTGATAATAAAATATTTTTTAAATATTTAAAATCTGTACTAACTTCAACTTGAAAATTCATTTACTACCTTTTCTCTAAAAGGTTTTTTAAAAAAACCTTGAAATATAATTTTATACTGAGGCTCTCTATTCATGTTTACTACAAAATGTTCTTTGCCTGTATTTGTCCACATCAAACATCCTTCATAAGAGGGCATAACTTTATTATTAAAAACTGAATGACAGTATGGAATATTATTTAAACATAAATTGAAAACATTACACATATCATACGCAAACAACCCACCATCTTTTTTTAAATCAACAGCTTCGTCTGGCACATCATTATGTTGTGTAATAATTCCACCAGGTTCTAATTTTGTGACAAAAATATAAGCAACACCTATATAAGGAAATATGTGATCTTCAAAGAATGTTTTTAATTTAGAACTAAACTGTGTCATTTCTGTCCACGTTCTTACACTATTTACATATTTTAATCTTTTTTTATATTCCCATTGATTTTTGTATAAGGCATCAAACGTTAATATTTGATTGTCACTATAACCTGTATCATTTAAAAACATAATACTTTTCCAACCACTAGCTGGTATTTTTTTAGAATTTTTTTCTGTTCCAGGTAAATCAATATTAGATTGTTGTCTATTATATTTTTTACCTTTTTTTTTATTTCCACCATCAAATGGTTTAGACCAAAGTCTATCTGGTATCGACTTTATGTCATTTAATATAGCTTCAGTAGGCCAAGACCAAAAACTAGATAAGTCTACCCAATCATTTTTAGTTGCTATGTTGTAAAAATCTTTATTTAATTTTCTCATTTAACCATTCGTTTAGTAAAGGTACTTTTTTATTGTCTTTCATTCCAAACCACAAACTTTTAGTTTTTTTTAAATTTAGTTTTTCACAGATATTATCTGCTATGTTTCTATATTTATCGTAAAAATAATTAGGTTCAAAATGCATCAATTGTTCTGCTAAACTTATACCAGCAAGATTTACATATGCCTCTTTTTTATACATTTCAAAAGTACCTATTCTCTTTTTAGAAAATAAAATTCCAACTCTATGATATTGTATTCCGTACATTTTACTAAAACTAAAAGCAACATACCCAACTTTACTTAAATCATATATTTGTTTTACTCCAGATCCACCTGCCCAAGCCAAATCTATAAATGAATTTTTTGTTAAGATGTTTTTTGTATTTTCATGCTCATCTGCTGTATTGTAAAAAGGTAAACTTAAAAAGTTTGTTTTATTTTTTAAACTAATATTTGATTTAAAAAACTCTTTTGCCTGACACATATATCCAGGATATTCGTTAACATTTACAACAGGTCTTAAACTATGTTCTAACATAGATAACGTTATAGATTCAGATATGCCATTTGTAATATAAACATACTTAAAATCTTTTAAACCTTTAAATTTTATATGTCCTTTGTTTAACCATGGTACAAAATCTTCTATAAATTTATCTTGTATCTCAAATCTATTTTTTATTAGTTTTTCATGGTCGTAAATATTGTTATAAAAATTTACTATAGTAGATTTAATTTCTGGAAACTGAATTGTATATGATGGTGTTAAATACATCTTTCAATACTTTCTTCAAATTGCTTGTGTTCTTTAAATATAAATGGTAAACAAAATACGGCCGTTGTTATATTTTCTGAACCATCTTCAAGTATGTAACCTTCTTTTCTCATTTTTTTAATGAATGTTAGTGACTGTTTAGATGTTTCAAAATCAATAGCTCCCATACATCCATATTGTCGTGTGGCAGATTTTATTTGAATATGATCTAAATTTGTTTTTTTAATTTGATTTAGAGTTTCTAAAGCAACAGCACTACCTATTGGGTGACCAGAATATGTAAATCCATGATTAAACATTTTAATTGACTTTTCTATTCGTTCATTTATTAAACAAGCACCCATAGGAAAATATCCATTTGTTATTGCTTTTCCTAAAACTAAAATATCTGGTTGAAAATTAAACTTTTCAAAAGCAAACATTGTACCTAATTTACCAAATCCCGTAACCGTTTCATCAAGTATTACTACACCACCTTTTTGTTGATACTCTTTCAATACTGTCCACACTTCATTTTCCCAACTATAAACACCACCTGCACCAACAATAGGTTCTATTATAACAAATGACATATCAAATAGACCATTTGTTACTTCAAATAATTCCTCACTATTTTTGAATTTATACACACTTAAAGGATTTGAAATATTCCAAAATTTATTAATTTGTTGATCACTTGCGTTAGCACTTAATATTGTTGATCCATGATAACTATTTTTACCACACACAGCAACTGGTTTTTGTGCAAGTTTTATAGCAGTTTCTACAGCTGCACTACCACTGTTTGTGAAATAAACTTTTTTCATATTTGTTATTTCACATATCTGTTGAGCATATGTTTCAGTAACTTGACTATGATATCCTGAAAAATTACTTGTATAAGGTAGTTTTTTTGTTTGCGTTATAAGAGCAGATTTTATACTTTCATTTGAATATCCTAATGGTACATTCCACAATCCTGACATTGTGTCTATATACTTTTTACCATCTGTGGTGTAAAGTGTATAATTTTCTGCGTGAGATATTTGTTCTGCTGATGAATTAATCTTTTTAAAACTTAAAATTTCTGACGACATAATAACCAAACCTCATACCCATTATTTAATTTTACTTTATCTTGCTCAACATAACCTAATCTTTGGTTAAATTTTAAATATTTATCACTACACATAGACCAGTTTTTTGTCCACTGGTTTGTAGTCACGTCTGTTAATGCTCTTGCTAATTTTATACCTGCACCTGGAGTTTTTTTATCTGAAATTAAAAATCCATCATACATTTCATTATCAACTATAGTATACCAATATATAGCTTTTAAGTCATTATCAAAAATGCCTAACCAGTTATCTTTTCCTTTATAGAATTTTTTAATCCAAGGCCATTTTTTTGAAGCAAGTAATAAATGTTTTTTCCATTCAAAAAAATCTGCATGCCAAGTATCTACAAGATTTTGTTGTTTAAGCCAACTATCAACTTCTATATAATCAATATTTTTTATAATCACTCAATATCTTCTAAACTAAAAGAAATTAAATTTGTTTCATTATGTGAGTTTCTTAAATTATTGTTTTCAATTGCTCGATCATCATTTACGAAATTGATATAATCATCTAAGGTTGTCCATTCTGCAAGGGTTGATCTAGTTAAACCATCTTCAGAAATGGTTGTAATAGTTTCTTTCATTTTACCTGCATTTATAAACTCAGTTTTTAATGTTCCAAATGATTCGGTTGGTTCGTAAAAAACTACATCTACCGATGGTCTTTGTTGTATAAGTTTTATTTTTTTTGTCATAGTATTATTTATATAACTCCTACTAGGTGCACTCTATCCTGATTAGATGCATTTAAAGCTGTATGATATTGTGTAGTATCTACAACATAATAGTTTCCATCAGCTGGATAATGTTTTACTTCATTATTTATAATCATAAAACAATCTTTATTTGTTTCAACAGGTATGTGTATTCTTTTTGATAAGTCTTTATGATAAGTATAACATGTTTTTGATTTTAAATTCATTACTCTTGTACGATACATTTTTAAATCTGATAAAATACTGTTAACATAAGGTAGATCAAAAATAAATGTGTTAAAATCTGTTTCTTTATATCCCATTTCATATTTCTCATTCCATTTACCTACACCCCAAAATGGATCTAAATTATCTTTAGTACCTTGAAGACAAATTTGTTCGTCAAACTTAGGCAGTAATTTTAATTCACTTTTTATTTTTTCTATATCTATGTTCATTTTAAATATTTTCTTTCATATAAACTTTCATAATTATCGGGTAAAATTTCATCTTCAAAAGACAAATAGTATTTTTTATATTTTTTATAAGACCTATTAAGAACTTTCATATATTCCAAATCATCAGCTTCAGGTTCCCATGGAGCGCCTAAAGCAAAAGTATATTTTGTCTTATCAAACGTATTGAACATTCCATGTGGCCATTTACCACTTATAATGTAAGGTTTATTTATTTTTGGCACATATTTTTTTCCCGTTTTAGATATAAAATAGAGAGAATCAACATTACCCCTAAAAACAAATCTAAATTTATGTTGCCATGTTTTAAATTTTTCAGGAGAACAATCTATATGTGGAGCATTATGATTATTTGCTTGTGTTGTAATTATCATTATTCTACTTTTTTTAGCCCACGTAAACAAATACTTTTCACACCATTCTATCAATTCAGGCATCAATAATGCTATATCACTCCATTTTCCATCACGTGTCATTATAGGAATGTGATGACAAGTTCTATATTCATCAACAATCATTTGATCATAAGATATGCTGTCTAACACACTTAAAACATTTGGAGGGTTGGGAATGTCTATTGGTAAAAATTGCAGTTTTGAAAAATCTATGGACATACTGTAACTTCTTTTACTCTATGTGGTTGATTAAGTACCCAATCTATTACAGATATACAATACTCAATTGACATTTTCTTTTTATCTATATGTGCTACTCTAGGAGAATCAAAATATCCAAATCTAACTATTGTTGTATTAATTCCTTGATAGAATAACTGATGATTTGCTTTATCTAGTGCTGATTTCTCAACAGCGTAAATATGTTTGACTTTTTTTGTTTCATCAGGAGAATTAGATCCAATATTGATAATTCTTTTATTTAATTCTGCAGCCTGATATAATAATTTAACTTGTTCAAATCCATTGTGTTTACAGTTTATAAAAACATCACAATCTTGTAAACTATCAACTGTATTGTATTTTTCACGTAACATTTTTCCAAGGCCTCTACGAGTGCCAGTTATATAAAATTTCATATGTATATTTAGTTTATAAATAACTGTATGACATTGGCAGAAATATACAAAAAAAGAAAACAAACCACAAAATATGACCAAGAAAATTATCCTGATATGGATACTGTTAAAAAAATATTAACAGAAACTTTTAAAATTACAGCTTCAAAGCAAAATCTATATCCATACAAAGTACACGTTTTAGGTCCAAATCATAAAAATATTAAAAAAGACTTATATGATGTAATATGTCACCAATCAGGAGGTTTCAATAATATTAATATACTCCAAGCCCCATATTGTTTAATATTTACAACAAGGTGGGTAAATAATCCTGATCCTGTTATATATGATAGAATGAAAAGAGGACATACATATACCGTTTGTGATCTTAAATTATACAATAGTGCAAAAGCAGCAACTTGTGTAGAAATAGGAATGTTTAGTAAGATATTAACAGGCTTGTGTTTAGAAAAAAATATAAATGTTTCATATACATTATGCTTTCCAGATTATGAAAAACACAAAGATTTATGGAAAAAATTATCATTTATAAAAGATCCTGTACTTTTTAGTATGCAATTAGGATATAGAACTGGATTAGTAAACTATAATAAAGAAAAAAAACCTCACATTGATGATGTAATAAGTTGGATAAAAGATTGACTTTTATATAAAAATCTGTTATAATATAGTATGTTAATTAATATTGTTTGTACAAGTAAACCTGGTGATGGCCTTTTACATTACAGCTATGAACATTGTAGTTACTTAAATTCAATCGGTCTTAAATGCCAATTAGTTATTATTACTCACAAGAATTTTAATAAAGAAGATTACACTAACTCTATTAAAGAGTCGTATATAACATACGAAAATGTAATATTTGATGAATACACACCCACATCAAATGACATAACATTAATAATGGGTAGAAGTATGTTAACTTTAGCATATTTAAATAGAGATCATTATAGTACAGATCAATTATTATCGTTAAGATTACTTTTTAAAAATAATCTCGTTTCAGTTTATTCTGAAAATCATCCTAAAGAATATCTAATAGCATTAAAATACTTTACTCCTAAAAAAGTTTTTGATCTATGTGATTATGATGTATATCCAAATGGTGTAGGCAAACATTTTGAGAAAATGATTAACTTTGATATATATAAACCTATAAAACAAGACATACAATTTGATTATTTATTTTTAGGCACTAATAAAATCTATTATAAAGAAATAGAAAAGGTCATAAGTAATTACAAATCTCACGGTATAATAACTTATGATGAAAGCTACATTAATAAAGATTATAATAATATATTTGTTCCCGTCAAAAATCTTCTAGGAATATTTAATACATACGTTTACACAAAACCTTATTTTGATCCCGCTCCTAGAATAATACAAGAGTGTAAATGGTTAAGAAAAAAAATAATTTATTTAAGAGATAAAAATATAAAAGATGGTGGTTCTGTTTACTTTAAGAGACCTGTACCTACAAAACAAATGTATTCAAATAATATAAGTATATTAATAGAGGAATTAAAATTATGAAAATATTAATTACAGGTGGTTTGGGATTTATTGGATCTAAACTAGTTGAAGTGTTAAGTGTAAACAATTCAGTAATAGTTTTAGATAATAAAGACACTTACGGCCTACTGAATAAAGAAGAAGAAAACTTATTATATAAACAAAGAACAAAAAATTGGATCAACAAAAATATACAAGTTATTAATGGAGATATTTTAGACCATAAATCTTGTTTAGAGGCCTTTGAACATAGTCCTGATATTGTTATACATCTGGCAGCATATCCTAGAGCATCTATAGTTGATAATAATCCTATTTTAGGTGTACCTAAACTTATAAGTGGTACAACAAACATACTTTATAATTGTGGTTTATTTAATGTGAAAAAAATAATTTATACAAGTAGTAGTATGGTGTATGGTAATTTTACCGATGGTATAAAAGAAGATGCAAATACAAAACCTACAAACATTTATGGTGAAGCAAAACTAACAGGTGAAAGACTAACTAAACTTTTTGCTAAAAAAAATAATATGTCTTACATCATTATAAGACCAAGTGCTGTTTATGGATTAAATGATTTACCTGATAGAGTTGTTCCTAAGTTTTTTAAGAAAGCAATTAATAATCAGACTATTACATTACATAATGGAAAAAATAAAGCAGATTTTACTTTTAGAGATGATGTTGTTGATGGCCTTATAAAAGCTGCATTTTCGGACGTAAAAAATGAAAGTTTTAACTTAACCGCTGGACAAGCATTTTCTTTAAGAACATTATCAGAAAAAGTAAAAGATATAACTGGAAGTAAATCTAAAGTTGAAGATGTAGGTAGTCACAATTTATATCCAACAAGAGGAACATTAGACATATCAAAAGCAAAAGATATGTTAAACTATATTCCAAAAATAACTTTTGATATTGGATTAAAAAAATATTATGAGTCGATCACAAAATATTAATATTCCTTTTACAGATTTATATTCACAATATAAAGAATTAAAAAAAGATATTGATAATTCTATAACAGAAATTATTACTAATTCAGATTTTTTAACAGGCAAAACTGTAGAGAAATTTGAACAATCAATTTGCAATTACACAAAATCAAAATCTTGTGCTTCTGTATCTTCAGGCACTATGGCATTAATCTGTGCTTTAAGGGCATTAAACATTGGTAAAAATGATAAAGTTATTACTGTAGGACATACATTTATATCCACTACTGAATCTATTTTAAGTGTCGGTGCAAAACCAATTTTTGTAGATATAGACAAATATTTTCATTTAGATATTAAAAAACTAAAGTATTATAAAAATACTAAAGCAATTTTATTTGTAGATTTATATGGTCAAACACCAGATATAGATAAACTAAAGAGATTTGCAAAAAAACATAATTTATATTTAATAGAAGATGCAGCTCAAAGTTTTGGATCTAGTTATAAAGGAAAAAAAGTAGGAAACCTTGTTGATCTAACTTGTTTTAGTTTTAATCCAATAAAAAACTTAGGTGCAATGGGAGATGCTGGTGCTGTTACAGGCAGAAAAAAATTAATTAATAAAGTAAAGATGTTTAGAGATCATGGAAGACATAATTCAATGTATAAAGAAATAGGTTATCAAGGTCGTATTGACAATATACAAGCTGTTATTATTGAAAACAAATTAAAAAAACTAGATCAGTGGATTGAAAAAAAAATTAAAATATGTAGAAGATATACAAAATACTTAAAACATATTGTTAAAACACCTGAAGAAACAAGTTGGAGTAAACACACTTATTATGCCTATGTAATCGAAACTCCTATTAATACTAGAAATAAGTTAAAAAAATATCTTTTGAATAATGGTATATCTACAAATATTAATTATAGAGAACCTACACATCTTTTTAACTCGAGCATAAAATTACCTAAGACAGAATATGTTTGTAATAATATTTTAAGTTTACCATGCTATCATAGTCTAACAATTAATCAACAAGACTACATAATAAACAAAATAAAAGAATTTTACATAAATGAAAAAAATATTACTAGTTAGTGGTTGCAGTTGGAGTTATAAAAAATTTAATTCCATTTTTCATCCTAATATGGATTGTTCTTGGCCTAAATGGCCCGAAATATTAGCAAATAAACTCAATATGGATTGTGTTAATTTGAGTTATAGTGGCTCAGGACAAGAATATATTTTTTCTACGTTAATTGAATATTTGTCAAACAATATGAAAAATATAGGACTAGTTATACCAGCCTGGTCTAGAGCACCAAGACGTGACTATCAAACTAACAATATATGGACAAATTTAAGAAATGATGATAGAGGAGACTCAAAGTATTATACTTGTAGAAGTCTAAGATATTTTTACATGTTTCAAATTTTTTGTGAAAGATATGATTTACCATATAAACAAGTACAAATGATAAGTGGTTTAGATTTAAAAACATTATTAACCAATTCAATTTCTAAAAAAATTGATGAAAAAAGATTTATTGGTTGGCCGATTGAAAAAGGTATAGGAGGTTATTCTATTCATAATAAACTAGATCAAAATACTCATTTTATATCTGAACAAGACAGACATCCAAATGCTGAAGGACAAAAAATAATAGCTGATTTAATTTATGAAAATTTATAGTGTCGCATTAAACTTACATGATCACAATACGTATGATGGTATATTTCATAATCAAAGAGAAAGATATACCAGATTCAAACACAATGTGCCGTTACATTTAGACGCATATCCACACCATAGTGATGAGCAAAAAATGAACATTGATGATTACAGATTAAGTATAGATTTTTATAATGAATATTTTAAAAAAAATAAAGATTATATACTGGCCTTTTCTTTTACACAAGGTGGATTAAAAAGTATCAACAGTCCTTTTGATAAAGAACTATTAAATTTTAAACCTAAAAAGTTATGGGACCACTATAATAAAAATAATATTTACTACATAGATCACCATCAAGCACACTCTACATATGCCTATCTAAACTCAAATTTTAAAGAATCTGATATTTTTGCAATAGATGGTATGGGATATAACTTTAAAAGTATTTTTATAGACAAGTATGAGAACATAATAGATATGTCAAAACATTTACCTTTAGGAAGATTGTGGAACGATATGTCGAAATTAACAGGTTTTGGATCACTTGGCGCAAGTAAACTAATGGGACTTGTTGGATATGGTAGTTATAATGATTATTACTATAATATTTTTGATTTACTATTACAAAATGAAAAAAAAAGTAAACTAATTAATTTAGAAAAATTTGGTAAAGAAGATTTAGCATTTACACTACAAAAATTTACAATAGATAAGATAAAAGAACATGTGTATCCGTTAAAGAGTTGTAATAATCTTTGTATTGCAGGTGGTGTTGCTTATAATGGATATATGAACGAAGAATTTACAAAGCATTATGAAAATGTATTTGTACCACCTGCTGTAGGTGATGAAGGTCAGGCAATAGGCATATATCAACACGCTGATTACGTACTAAACAACAATATACATAAATCAGAAACATTTGCAGGTAAAGATTATGAATACAATGAAGGTAAAGAAGTGAATTATAAAGAAGTTGCACAGGCCATTGCTGACGGTAAAATAGTAGGTTGGTTTCAAGGAAAATCAGAAAGTGGTAATCGTGCATTAGGAAATAGATCAATACTTGCGGATCCACGCAATCCAAATATTAAAGATATTATTAATAGTACAATTAAAATGAGAGAAGACTTTAGACCATTTGCACCTACAGTATTAGAAGAACATTACAAAGAATATTTTGATACAAGATTACCTAGTCCGTATATGAGTAGAATATGTAAAGTTAAAACTGATAAAGTGCCTGGAATTACACACGTTGATGGTACTGCTAGAATACAAACAGTTAATAAAAAATTTAATGAAAAATTTTATAATATCATAAATGAGTTTTATAAAATAACAGGTATACCTATGTTATTAAATACTAGTTTTAATTGTCAGGAACCTATAGTAGAGAATCCTAAACAGGCAATAAATACATTTAACAGAACAGCTTTAGATTTGTTAGTTATAAACGATAGGATGATAAGAAAATGAAAATAGTATGTATAAAGTATGGTGATAAATTTTCTTTTGAACACGTAAATCGTTTGTACAGAATGGTAAAAAAAAACTTTAAAGAAAAATTTGATTTCTATTGTCACACAGAAAATTCTGAAAAAATTTACGAAGATATTAAAATAGTACCGTTACCAAAAGAATGGGAAGATTACAAGACCGAGGACTATCCATATTGGGTTAAACTTCATTCATTTTTTGAAAAGCCTACAAAAGAAACAACAATATATTTTGATTTGGATATTATTATACAAAATGATATAACTCACTTACCAAAATACTGTGTTGACAATAAAATATGTTTTGTCAAAGCTTATTGGAAACCGCATTTTCATTTAAAAACTCCACAAGCACCAAACTATGATATGGATTTGAATGCTTCGGTTATGATATGGAAAGGCGATTGTACCTGGGCTTGGAAAAAATTTAAAGATAATTTAGATCATTATGCTTTAATGTACAATGGAACGGATCCGTATTTGTATATTCATCATTTTGATAAACTTAATTGGTTACCTAGAGGAGAAGTATATTCACGTTTATATGGAATAGATGAAAATAACTATTATAATCCTTATGATTCTATCAGTAAGGTAAAATACTTTTATAACGAAGATTATAATATTTGTATTTTTAATGGATGGAAAAGAAAAAAATATAAAGACGGTACTTACAAACTAGATGATAATGGATATATAGGATTGGAAAAATACTTTAATGATTGATTTAGAAAATAATACAATAGATTTAGATTTTTTTAAAAAAATAATAAAACAAGCATATAATAATGAATTTAATAATTCAAAACATTTACTTGATTCCTTAAACTATACGCAGTTTGAAAGTAAACTAAAACTACTAGAATATATTAATCTATTAGATATAGTAAATAAAAACTGTAATGTAAGTGTCCTAGGCTGTTGGTTCAACTCTATTATAGCAGGAGTATTAGCTAATAAAGTAAAAAATATAACAGGATATGATATGGACAAATCTGCAATACAAATTGGTAAAAATATTTTTAGAAATCATAATAACGTAGATTTTTTCCACTTAGATATTTTTGAAACAATAAAAGATCGTATAGAAAAAACTGATCTTTTAATTAATACTTCTTGTGAACATATGAAACCTATGAAAGAATGGCCATTTTGGAACAAAATTAAACAGAATACTTATATAGCATTTCAATCACATAGTAACAAAAATATTAAAGATCATATTAATTGTGTAAACTCTTTAGATGAATTTGAAAACCAACTTCCAAAAGATATAAAAATTTTACTAAAAAAAGAATTAATTGAAACAAATAGAGAAGGTATACGATTTACAATTATAGGAAAATATGAAAAGAATAATATATAGTTTTTACATTGACATTCCTAAAGATGAATTAGATATATTTGACAAAAATATACTTAAAGAAAATCATACACCAATAAATTATGTAACTAAAAATGCATTTAAACAAAACTACACTAAACTAATAGCCTGCAAACAATGGTATGCTGATCAAATAAATGTGCCTTTCAAAATGTTTGAATATGATACTAATTTTATATTATACAAAGATAACTTACAATCAAAATATCCATTTCTTACAACCTATAATATAGTTAATTTTTATAAACTACATTTACTATATGAATTATCAAAAGAATATGATGAAATACTTTATTTAGATTTTGATGTTGTGCCTATGAAATCAGACAACTTTTTTGAAACTTGGGATTTATCAAAAGGTATAACCATTCATCACAATACACATAAAGTAATTAAGATGGAAGCGATAACTGAATATTCACAAACTATTCGTAGTCCAACATCAAAATACTACAATGCTCAAGCAATGTTGTTAGATAGAAATTTAAATCCAAATCATAAAGTTGTAAACACAGGTATTGTTGGTGCAAGTAAAAAATATCTACAACAATTAAAATACTTTGACAACTTTGATTCAAATATAAAAGAAATGAGTAAACTAACAACAGGCCATGATATGTTTTCAAAAAAAATAACAAACTTTTTTGGTTGGGATAATGAAACACTTTTTGCAGTTAAACTTGCAGAAAACAAAGTAGATGTACAGTGGTTAGACAATAAGTGGCATTACTTTTTTGGTACTGAATATTTTATACCAAAAGATGTAATTATGTGCCACACAATAAACAAAAAATTTGACATTGTTTGGAGAGCATACAATGCTTAAAATTTGTACAGTTTATTTTAAAGGTTTCTATACACCCGATTACGTTTCAAAACTTTACAGATCATTAAAAAGAAATAGTACAATACCTTTTCAATTTATATGTTTAAGTGATACGGATGTTGAAGCTGATATTGTTTTACCTTATAACCATAATAGTAATATAGTAAAACACTGGCATAAATTAAAGTTTTTTAGTCCTCAATTTGCTTATCAACAGCCTAATGATGACATCATTATAATGGACATAGATCAGGTAATAGTAAATAACATAGATGAATTATTAAACTTTCCTGTACAGGACAATGAATTAATAAGTTACGGGCAATGGTGGGATAACAAATTAAAATTAAATGGTGGATTTTACAAATTTAAATCAGGTAGTTTAAAAAGTATATGGGATGACTTCTCACTTAATCCAGAATATTGGCAGCTGCATTATTACAATAATGGTGATGTACATGCAAAATATTATGGAGAACAAAATTACGTTAATTGGAAAATACAAGAACATAAAATCAAACTAACTACAACACCTAAACAATGGTTAGGTAAATATACAAATGATTTCAAAAAAAATTTACAATTGAATAAAATATATAGTCAAAAATTTGATACAGACTATATGATATTAGATGAAGTAAATGAAAATCTGAAAGTAATACATTTTACTGGTGTGGGAAAAACAGTAAATGAGTGTAAATCAATTTTTATAAAGGACTATTGGAAATAATGAACAATGCTTATAAGGGTGTAAATATAGACATTGGAGCTAGATGTACTTTAGAGTGTTCACAATGTAGTAGAACAAAATTAAGAAGAAGAGGATTGCCAATTCCTGGAAAAGATATAACAATAGAGCAATTTAAAAAAATAGCAAATTTTTTTAAATACATAAATTTTTGTGGTCAAGTATCAGATCCTACTATGAATAATGACTTCATAGAATTTTTAAAAATATGTAATAATAAAAAAATTACAACTTCGGTACACGTAGCGGCATCCCATAGAAAAGAAAAATGGTGGAATGAAGCATTTGAAGCAAATAAAAATGCACAATGGACTTTTGGTATTGATGGATTACCTGAAGAAAGTCATAAGTATAGAGTTAACCAAGATGGAGTTAAATTATTTAAAATGATGTTATTAGCTAAAAGCAAAGGTATAAAGTGTGTCTGGCAATACATTGTTTTTAACTATAACGAGAATCATATACTACAAGCAAAAGAAATAAGCGAAAGTCACAAAATAAAATTTGACTTATTATTAACATCCAGATTCACTAAAGATGATCCGTTAAAACCAACATCAAAAAAATATTATATACCAAAACCACAAAATGATTTATCAATAAGAGAATATTTAAAAAATGAAAAATAAAAAATTTGTACCAAAATGTATTCACAAAAATAGACAAATGGCATTTACATCCACAGGATTTTTAGTACCGTGTTGTTGGATTGATAGTCCAGTTGGTAGAAACGATCCAGTTTTAAGTAAGTTTTATGAATCAAAATGGCATATTGACAATAATGATTCTATTGAAGATATATTAAATGGTGATTTATATAAGGAGTGGTGGTATATGTTAAAAAACAATCCTAATAATGCACCAAATTATTGTAAATATTATTGTACAACCAAACCAGAAAGTGGTTCTACTAAAAAAATTATAAAAATACCAGAAACTTTTAAAAAACAATCTAATTTAAAAACAAGAATTATATGTGCTATGTGGGGCAAAAAATATAATAGCAATCATGTAAATAATTTGAAACACATGATTGATAATTATTCAGGTATAACCTATGATAAATTTGAAATTATAGATAAAAATCTATTTAACAATATGTATAATAAGCTTCAAATGTTTGATTTATTTAGAGATCATCATAATATATATTTTGATTTAGATGTTGTCATATATAAAAAAGTACCTAATCTTATAAGAAAGAATTTTACACTATTAGACGACACATGGTGGAGAGAGTCTGCTCATACACCTTTAAATTCATCTATTATATCATGGACTGGAGATGTTTCACATATATGGAAAAAATTTATATTAAATAAAGATTTTTATTTAAAAAAATACCCTATAAGTATAGATGAATTTTTTTACAAAGAGATTGAGTACAAAACTTTTGATAATTTTTGTTATTCCATTAAGGAACATCAATATGATAAAAAACCATTAGATAAATTTAGTGTATGCACTTTTGGTCAAATGCAGCATTTATTAGAAGACGGTTGGACAGGTTGGTGGACAAACTATTTAAATAAATTTAAAGCTGATTGAATCGCTTCTAATTTATTTTTTGATTTTCTTAATTTACTTTTTTCTTCATTATTTTTAGAGTTAATTACTGTATCTGTTTCAAATAATGCTAACTTTAATGCAAAAAGGTGATCTGTATTATCCAAATCCTCAAACATTGTTTTTATTAACATAGAAAAAGTACTACTATCAACCTTACTGTTATCTATTAAAAGACCACTTTTCTTTGCTATCTCTATAACACTATTTTCAAACAATTCTTTTTCTGTTTTATTTTTTTGATATGTTGACTCATGTAATTGATCAATATTCATATACTTTGTAAGTGCTTGATATTGAGGATTATTTTCTTCGTATGGTATAATAGTTGTAAATACTGATTTTTTATCTTCAGTTGTTGTTTGCACTTCTATATTTTTTCTTTCGTTATCTATAAAATATGCAGTTAAAAAATTATCTTTTAAAAATTCTTCAGTTAACATTTTTGTTCTCCTTTATATATTCAAATAAATTTATCGTTGGTTGCCATCCTATATTATATAGTAAAGTATTATCAGCCTTATTGTCTAATCGCTCAAACATATTTCCCACAACACGTTGACAATTAATTTTAAAATAATCCACTATATCTAAAAGTTTATTTGTTACACCTGTACCAATATCAGTTACTCCAGCTAAATTAGAGTGTGCCAAACTATCTATCGCTCTCACTAAATCATTAACGTGTATAAAATCTCTACTATGATTTGTATTAATAAAAGGAACATCATTTCTTAATATTCTTGGTATTAACATACTTTCTCTAGCATTAGGACCATATACAGTTGTAAATCTCATACCTAAACTGTTTGCATGTGCTACTTGTTCTAAACCATATTTACTCATTGCATATGGATTTCTCCATGGCTCATGTGCAGTTGATGAACTAGCATATAAGATTCTAGTATCTTTAAAATAATCAAAAAGTCTTTGACCTGCAATTACATTTTGCTCCCAATATTCTGTAGGTCTTTCTAAACTATCTCTCACACCCGACAGACCAGCAAGATGTATAACTAAATCTACATTATACTTTAAATCACAGGTTAATAAATCATTACCTGTTTGCTTGTCTATACAAATTACTTTATGATTGTTTTTAAGAAAATTATATAAGTGTTGGCCTATAAAGCCTTCACTGCCCGTCAATAATATATTCATACTAAGATTTATTTATACGTAAATAATAAGTATTCGCTGTTACTGCTGTTCCATCTGGAAATTCTTGTGCTCTATAGTCGTCTGTGTTTACATACAATTGTTGATAGTTACCAGAACCATTTAAAATAGTATCACCCATTCCAGAACCTCTTGTATTACCAGAACCAGATGTTCCTAAATTATAACTAATTGAATAGCCATCAGCAGATGAAGCTGCTGTATATCTAATCCATTCTTGCAATAAGGAATTAAATGTAGCAGATGTAAACTGTTGAATATTATTTGATGCATTAACATAATATGGCAACGTAAAACTAGGTGCTGAACCATTTACTCTATGTAAATAATAATTTGTAATTGTTGTTGGTTGATCCAGTGTTTCTGGAATACCACCAGCAGTATATAAACTTGTATCAGCTCTTGTATCTGTAAATATCGCTGTTGCTGAACCACTTACTTCAGTTGCACCAGCAACAGATGAAGAACTTGAAATAAAATAAGTACCTGCTTGTTGTGTAGTGGTTGTTGCAGCTGTTAATAAATCTATCGCTGGGTGTAAAAATGTATCTTTTACATCTTGTAAATTCATTGCTTGAATTTGACCACTTGCATTATAATATGATGGCCAAGTTTTGCCTGTATCAGTTGTTGGTGATACAGATGCTGTTGATGAATTTATTTTTGAGTAACTTACTGTTACTGTACTAGGTTCTGCTGTTGTAGCCTCACTTGGGAATGCTGTTGTGCTTGTTGAATAAGAACCAGCTTGTTTTCTAGTATCTGTAATTGTTCCTAAGTTTCCACCTGAACCAACTACTGATAAAGTTACACTTGGATTTAAAGAATATTGATAAATTACTTGATCTACTATCGAGTCAACCATTGCAGTTGACATTTCTCTTAAATTTCCACTTACTTCATATAAAGGTTTTCTAACTGCCATAATATCTCCATTATTTAATATTAATAAATCTATTTATAATATTTTATGCTCCTGCTCCATATAGTGTTTTTACAACTACACCTGATGAGTTTAAAATCTGTAGTGTAACAACGTTTTTAAGTTGATCTTGCCCAATTGCATCATTGGCCATATTTGCTTCCCCAACTGTATCTGTACCAATCATTGTTCCTGTAACAACACCAGAACTGCCTGTAGTTACAACTGTACCTGTTTCATTTGGTAAAGTTATTGTTCTATCTGCTGTAGGATCTATAGCAACTAAATCAGTTTCAAAATTATCGTCTGTAGTACCTTCAAAAACAATACCATTGGAACTTTGTGTATAGAAATAACCAGAAGTTTGAATATTTGCATTACTTGTAATACTTCCTGAACTGCTATTAATAGTACTTACTGTTAATGTTCCAGTTACAGTTAAACTATCATTAACTGTAATTAAAGATGTATCTGATGAACTAATTGTATTACCAGCAACTTGAATAGTTCCTAACGAATGTGTACCAGTTCCTTGTGCAGTAAATTCTCCTGTAATTGTTACATCACTTGGTAAAGAAAATGTAATTGTATCTGTGGCAGAAACTACAGCATTAATTTGATTAGCTGTACTTGCGAAAGTAATTGCTTGAGTGTTTGAAATTGATTGTGTATTAGAGCCATCAGTAATATCAAATGATAAACTTCCTGCAATAGATGAATACAATTCATTTACAGCACCAATTACTGATGTTGCAGAAATACTTGGATTTAATGCACCAATATCACCAAAATCGTTTTCAGATAGAGCATTAAACTCCGTTCTAAACGTTTCAAGTGTATCTGTTGCTGCTATTGTTCTTGCGGCCATTATTTTTTAATTACCTCTTTTAATAATTTTTTAATTTCAAATAATTCACTCTTTAAAGTATTTATTTCTTTTACTGTATCTCTTAATACATCACTTTGTTTTTCTCTTGCTTTACGTCTATTCATATAAAGTTGATATTCAGACTTATTTACATTTACAATTGCGTTAGAGTTTGTATCTCTTACTAAACTTGCAAAACCTTCAACTTGTAATTTACTCATATTAGATAGCCAATGCAATTCCTCTCATATCTCTTAATACTGGCGGATATGCTGAATTAGTTCCTTTCATTACTATTTTAAGTTGGAATGATGTAAAGTCATGTATATCACTTGCAGAATATTTGTATTCTCTAAATGTTGTATCATCTTCAGCAGGAGTAATAGATGCGTCAGGACTTCCGTCTGTGTTAAATGGTGTCCAACTTATATCGTCAAGTTGTCTTTCTTCATCTGGTCCTGAAACTCTATAATACATTTCTACTTCAGATGTTGCTCTAATATTTGCAGTTAATCTTATGTCTAATGCCTTAGAGTTATTTTCTAAAATAACTGGTTTAGTGCAGTACACAGCAGCTGATGATGTTCCTGTGTTAGTAATGTCATCAACAAAATCTGGTGTGTTACTTGATGTAGCACTATTTAATCTATTTGAAATTGTAAAGATACTCATTCTTTGAGTATCTAATACTGGAGAAAGTTTAGTATTTGTAGTAGTCATTTCTAAAGTTGTAAAGAATGATTTACCACCAACGTTAGCAGCAATTGCTAGTGCAGTATCTCCAGACTCATTAATTTCACTTGCGACCATTTGAGGTGCTGTAAAGGCAATGTTATCGTTATTAATTACGGCAACTTTATTTGCAGCTGTTGTTAAAGTAAATTCTGATTCTGAACCGTGTATTGATTTACCTGTAGTTGTTCTTACAAAGTAATCTACATTTGTACCAGGCACTACCATTGTTTGTATACCACCTAAGTTAAGTACATCAAACAATCTATTTTGTGTTGCAGTAACAGCTGTGCCACCAATATCACCAGTAGCTGTTGCAGTTCCAGAAGTTGTTATATCGTAACTATCTAATGTAACGTTTGAAATAGATGTATATGTTCCATTAATATCACTATGAGCAATACCGTTATATGTTCCACTTGGAACACCAGCAATTGTAACTCTATTATTTGTACCATGCATTCCGTGATTTGGATGAAACACTCTAATTACTCCAGAGGCATTTGTTGTTCTTAAAGGATTAGTTTTAAGTGTTCTTGTTGGTAAAGTATCGTTAGTTAGTGTAACCGTACCTGTAACGTTACTAAATTCTGCTCTTCTTAATTTAAATTTCATATCTTCATTTTGTTCAGCAGACCATGTCATACCGTTTTGAGATTTAAACATCACACCAGCATATGGTTGTGATGATATTGTTCTATTTGAGTCTAATGATGTTTCACCTATTCTTGCTACGTAAGCATTATAATCTTGTGAATTAGCCATTACAACAAAACAATACTCTACATTGTTTTGTATATAAACTGGACTAGAGAATGTAAATTTAGTTGCAGTTGTACCATCTGTACTTGTATTTACTGAACCAGGATTTAAAGTAACTTCTGAGAATGGTAATATTTTTTGACCAGGATAACCATTTACAACATTTCGTATCTGTACTGTAACTGGAATACTACTATCTTTTGTTTGAAAGAATAAATCTATTGAAGTTAAGAATACGCCACCCTCATCATCAATTAAAAAAGTTTGAGCAAGTGGATCGTGGTATGCAATTTGTCTTTCACTTGTTCTTGTAGATGTTCTTGTGATAGATTGATTTTCTGTTACACTTCTCATTTCAACACGAGCTTCTCTACTTGATAAAATAGTTTCTCTTACAGTTTCTAATAAACCTCTTGCAATGTATTCAGCATTTGCAGCTGTTTCCACATCCGAGTTTGTTTGACTATTTGTAGATGAACTTGTTAATCTGAATAATCTTTGACCTGTTCTCCATCTAGGATTTGCATCCACTTTTGGATCAGGTATAGCAAATGTACCTTCAACTTTACCATTTGCGTCTGTTATTAAATTACCACCTAATGATCCTCCGTCAGGCGTAACATATGAAGCAATATCTATGTTATCAAAAAATGGATAAACTCTTGTATTTGGCTTTAATCTTGTTGCAGTAAATGTAATTGTTTTACTTCTAATAAATGGAACAAATGCAACTGAAACAACTCTATCACCAATTGATGTTCTAACTGTTTCTGGTATTGCAACTGCTCTAATACCTGTTCTTGTTTGTGATACTTGTTGAGCTGTGGTTACTTCTTCTTTTGCCATGACTCTCCATCCATGACCACCTCTTTTCTTATACGTATCACCAACACGTCTTCTTTCTGTTTCAACAGGTCTTCCTGTCCATGTATCTTGCCATGAATTCCAAACTGTTGACATAGGAAACTCAGATAATTGTCCACTATTACCAGTTTGTTTTGTTAAGTTATCCCAACTACCATTAGGATTATTAATAACTAATTCTGGCGCTCTTTCTGTTTCTTTCCATTCATCACCTGGAGGTGTTAATTCGATTGCACCTATCCATGTGAATATACCAAATGGATTAACATTGATAGCTTTACTAGCATAAGGTTGATCTATCAAAGTTTGTTCTATATAAGGTAAAGTTATTAGATCACCTGTTTTAGTATAGTTTGCATTTGCTCTATCTGTTGCAATAATTTCTGTACCATCATCATCTCTTTCAATAAGTTTTACAGCGTCTTCATGGAATGTAGGTCTCATTTCACCGTTTGCATAATCAATTGAAACTTTATAATCTCTATTACCCACGTCACCAATATTGTGACCAGTAAAATTATCTACTACAAATCCATTTTTAAATCTATCAAAACCATCAGCATCTTGTATTTGTAAATTTTGTGCAGCTGTTTCTAACAACGAAAGTTGAGTGTAGTATTCAACAGTATCTATTCTACTTTCGATACGGCCGATATCTCTCATTGTATATCGTTTATTATCTACATGTTCAATACCAACTTCAGATGTATCTAAAGTATATGCAGGTAAAAATAATGTGTAGAGATGCATTGCATTATCTAACTCTCCAGGCACTCTTGGAGATGATGAACTTGCACCTTTTAAAACTTTAAAGTTACCATCTTTGTCTAAAAATATTTTATCAACTCTTCCTAAATAGTATTCAAAATCTGATCTTACGTCTGAATTAAATTTAATTGGTTGTACTACTGAAGCACCTGAACCATCAAATGATCTGTCTTGTACACCTGAATCTATTGTTGATGCATCATCAACTCTTGGTCTAAAATCTAAACTATCTCTTAATTCATATCTAACACCTGTTGTTGATGAAGTGTAAGATGGAATATCTTCGTAATCAATAACACCTGAGTATGAATCAACATCAAAGTAATCACCTGAACTGTGAGAAAAGTAATCAAAATCAATTAATAATTGTCCTGTTGGTGTTACTTCACCTGATTTTAATTTAATTCTACCAATGTCATAGAAGTTATCTCTTTGACCGTTATCTAAATCAAATCTACTTGTAATGTCTGTATCACTTGTAGTTGCAGCTGTACTAAAATCAGCGGCCATGTAAATGTTATTAATTTTGTAAACATCAGCCTTTGCTAATCCAATAGTTCCACTTTCAATTGTTGCCTGTGTTGATACAGCAAGTGTTTCATTTGAATTTAATGTTTTACCTTTTGAAGTTCCTACAGATTTGTTTATAGTTAATAATGCTTTAACGTCATGTGAAGCGTAGTTAGCACCAAAGTCAATAGTTAATTGTGTTTTAGCAACATTTAAAGAAAAGATTGCAGTTCCTTCATGGTTATTTCCTGTCAAACTTAATACATCACCTACAGCACCAGAGCCGCCAGAACCTAAACTTGTAATTGAAATAGTAAAATCATTTTCTGATAAATCAGCAAATGTTTCATCTACACCAGCAGTAAATGTTCCAATACCATCTCCAGTTAGTGATTTAATTTCATGTTTTCTAAATGTATAACTTGTATCTGAAGCATTACCATTTGCAGTTGTTCTTAATGTTTTAATATTTGTATAAGGAAGTTTGAATATAGAAACATTTTTTTCAGGTGATTGTGATTTTGCTCTTCTTCTTGTTACAATTGTTTTTGTAGAAGCAGCTGCAGTTACACTTGATAAAGTTAAACTTGAATTAGATATAATTGCCTCTACTAATTTTGTTTCTGTGTTACCACTATCATTTGTAAATGAAATTGAATCACCAACTTTTAATTCTTCAGTAAATCTTGTATTAATACCTTGTACATCAGCAGAACCTGAACCAACGTCAATTGATCCTGTTAACACTAAGTTATCTCCATATGTAGCATCTAATGCTGTATCAGCAGTAAATGTTGGACTACCAGACATTGCAACTTGTTTAACTGATGGTAAATCAAATGATGTAACACCTTTTAATCCTACAGCATCTGCTTGAATAACAGCTGTGTTACTTGAGGTGCCTCCTGTAATAGTTTCTCCAGCAACAAAGTCACCTTGTACGTTTGATATTACAACAACACCATGAGCGACTGTACCACCAGAACTCCATGCTGAAAAGCCTGAAGTATCTATCGAAGTCGTACCGTCTGTATCATATAATTCAAAGTCATTTGTGCCTGGATTTCTTACTGTATAAACGTTACCGTTTAATTCTGTCATACCTGAAACGCCAGTAATTGTAACTTGTTGACCTTCTTTAAAGTTATGTCCTGTAACTGTAACTACTCCAGGATTTGCTTGTGTAACACCTGAACCAGATATAGTTCCACTTTCTGTTGAAGAATATTCTTGTACAACACCTGTTGCACCTGATGTGCCACCTGTTACAATTTCTCCATCAGTAAATGATTGTGCAGTGGTTATATTTAAATGTTTAAACAAAACAATATCAAAAAGATAATGTCTGTAAATTGCACTGGTTAAAGATGAACTTGAAAATATGTTTGCTGATGCAGTACCAGCTGCATATTCAAAACCTCTACTTTTTGCTCTACCAATTGTAGTAATAGATGAATCTGATCCTGAGTTAGCACTACCACGTGAACTTGTAGCCACGTTATGTAGGGTTAATCCTTTAAATGGTTCAACACCTGATGCAGAAGCAATATCTGGTGTACCATAAACGTTTGTTACGTTAATATAGTTACCAATATCAAATCTTGTACTAAAGTTGTTTTGTGTATCAAAATCCCTAGCCTTATCTACATCAATATAAGTAGTAGCTATAGTATCTATTTCATATCCTTTTACATATGCTTTTCCAGGAGAAAATCCTACAGCAAGTTTAGTAGTATCGCCACCATTTGCTGATGTGTAGATACCTCTATTATTACCTAATGCTAAATGTTCTCTAACATCTATGTCAAATGGTTTTACAATATAGTCACCAGACTCGTCAAATGTTCTTCTTGCCAAAGTATCTTCTAAAACAGCGTACTCAGTTGATCTTACTTGATTTTGTAAAGTACCACTTGATAATCTTAATAATTCATAAAAGTTATTATCTTCAGTACTTGTTAAAGTTTTTTTAGCTAGTGTTAATTCTATTTTAAATCTATGAGCACCAGGTGCGTTTGTATTTGAAACACCTTGTGCATTATCATTTAAACTTGTGTCATCACCAGGTGTTACAAAAGATTCTGTAACCGTTAAACCTACTCTATAACTTGGAGTATTTGTATATTTGTCTAAGATTAATGTTTGAGCAGAAACTTGAACATGAAAACCATTAATGTAGTAAACACCTTGTTGTATTTGTGCAGCTGAACCAGTTGCAGTTGTATTTACAACAGCTGTATCACCCGATGAAGCAGTTAATGTTTCACCATCTGAAAAAGCAATTGTTGTATTATCTGTTCCGTTTGAATTAAAATACTTTACAAATAAAGTGTCTGGATCAGTACCATCAGTTGCAACAGCATTTACTACTTTTGCAGTAACTAATGATGTGCCACCTGTTATAGTTTTACCAATATAATCAGCGATTGTTGAATTTGATTTAGATGTTAATTTAACAGCATAGTAATTTAAATCATATCCAATTTCACCTGGAATGACCATTGCACCTTTATCAAAAAGATGATCTGATAGTCTTTCTATTTGATTTTGTATTTGAGTTTGGGATTGAGTTAATTCTCTAGCCTGTACAGCAAATGCAGGTCGAAAAAGAATACGGTGAAACTTTTTTGACTCTGTAAAATCGTCATAATAAGGACTGACATTAAAATCAGTTGGACTTGGCATATATTTCCTCTATATTAAAACTCAATGATTAATTTTATATTTTCTGTTTGATCAGTTGCTCTTGTAATTTTTGTTCTGTTTTCAACATAGATAATGTCACCTGAGTCATGTTGTAATTCTGGAGCAGCATAACCTGAAGTAAATGTTACATTGTTTACTGTTCCACTTTGAGATGTTTCTGGTGTTCCAGTTGCACTTGAACCTTGACCAGTAATTACGTTTGCACCTGAAAATGCAGTTACATTTCCATTACTATCAGCACCAGCATCATTATGTCTTGTCTGAATGTAATATAAAATACCGTTTACAGAATCCCACTCTACAACTTTACCAACAGCACCTGTAGTTGCTTGATTGATTTCTTCATCAGCAGTAAATGTGCCTGGAGTTGGAGAACTTGCAATCTTCACAGCATACGTTCCTCTTAGTGTTGCAGCTGAAGCAGCTGTTCCACTTGCATTGTTTGGATCCTTAATTAAAGTAATTTTTCTAAAATCGTTTGCAGCTGTAAAGTCACCTGAATTTGTACTTTCAGTTCCTTCTAAAGAAGTATTTAACATTACAAAAAAACCACCTAATTCTTCTACAGCATTTTTGCCATGACCACCTTTTGGTGGAATAATAACATCTAGTTCAGCGCCTGATCCAGCACCACCAGCATTTGTTGCTGTAATTATATCAGCGTTTCTAATATAACCAGATGTATATCCTGAACCTCTTGTTGTAACTGTAACTGCTGTAATAACACCTGAAGTTAAAGTTACTGAAGCAACTCCTCCTGTACCATCACCTCTTATTGGTATAGCAGTTATTGTTCCTGATGTTGCACCACCTGAAACTGTATATGCAGAACCACCAGCTTTAATTTTAATTACATCTAATGCACCATCAGTAGCAGCTGCCGAAACAGTTGAATTTGTAGATACACCCATAAAATCTGTAGATAAAAAGTTTGCTTGTTCAGATGCTGAAAGTGTGTACATGTACTTCCATTTATAATCGTCTGAAGTAGTAATTACTGAAGTTGATGTACCTGATGGTTTTTCAGTAGATGTACCATTATTATTATTATCTAAACATTTGTAAACATTGTAATCTTCAGTTACAACATAAAAAGTTGAGTCAAATAAAGTTGTTGCACCACTATTTGATGTAACTTTTGTTGATGTGTTACCAGTTACATATTCTTCATAGTCGTGTCTGTAAATATCGTAAACTGTTCCTGATGTCCAATTTCTTCTAGGTATTACAAATGATACATTTGAACCTGTAATTTTCTTTGCAGCTAATAGATCATCATAGTTTTTAAATTCGTTTAATACACTATCTGCTGGTGTAATTGGTGCAGACTCAGTTCCTTCGTAGTCTGTTCTTCCGTCTGGTCTTGTTAAAGTACCAAATTCTTGTGCTCTACCTATTCCTAAGTAGTAAACTGTCGGAGAAGCCTCAGAAAATGATTCCTGAAACTGTTCCGCATTGTTCATTCTAAATTTGTTTGTTATTATTGCTGGCATTTCTTATTCCTCATTTATATTTATAATCATTTTTATTACGTTCCTGATCCAAATAATGTTTTAACTATTGTACCTGACGAGTTTAAAATATCAAGTCTTACGGCACCTGACAACTCAGATGATGTGATAGTATTTGCTTGAATAGATGCAGTACCCGTAACATTGCCTGATCCATCAAAACTTGCAGACGTCCACACTACATCTCCTGTCATACCTATTGTTCGACCTGTGGCTAATGTAGTTGCTGTAGTAGCACTTGTTGCTGTAGTAGCACTTGTTGCTGTAGTAGCACTTGTTGCTGTAGTAGCATTACCTGTAACATTACCTGTAACATTACCTGTAACATTACCTTCTAAATTTGCGACAATAGTTCCTGCAGTTATTGTTAAATTACCTGTATCAGAAGCTGTGGCAGTTGTAGTACCTAAAATAAACTTATCTGCTGACTCATCCCAAGCGATTATGGCATTATCTCCAGTAGAGCCTCTTTCAATAATAATACCAGAGTCATTTGCATTTGATGATACACCTGAGTTTAACTCTAATAAATTATCTGTAACTGTAGTATTTGTAGATGATACTGTTGTTGTTGCACCATTAACTGTTAAGTCACCTGTAACTGTTACATCATTAGCAAAAGTTAAGTTACCTAAATTATCTCCTGAAATCCAAGTTGTAGTTGTTGAACCATCGTTACCAGCTATTTTTAATTGTCTATTGCCAGTAGCTGAATCTGCATCAACAACTCCAATAATTACATTACCATCACCAGTAGTAAGGGTCTGACCGGCACTTTTTCCAATAAGTGTATTATAATGAGCAGCATTTGTTATTGCAGCACCAGCTAAACTTCCAATTAATGTGTTAAAGGATCCTTCAGTAATTGAATCCCCAGCACCAGAACCAATCATTGTGTTTCTTGTTGCAGTAGTTAATTGTGTACCAGCATCTTTACCAACTGCTGTGTTATTATCTCCAAGAGTAATTGCATCTAAAGCTCCAATTCCAACACCAGTATTATTCTCGGCAGCGTTTAAAGTTCCTGTTGTTGCATTACCAATTAAAATTGAATCTGTAAAGTTAGTACCACCAATTTTTAACCAATCACCTGTAGGTGAGTTAATTTCAGGACTTGTTAAAGTCTTATTTGTTAATGTTTCTGTTCCAGTTAAAGTGACAAAACTTGCACTACTTAAAGTTGATCCGTCACCAAATGAAGTATAGATTTCATTAAAGTTGTCGTTAATTAAATCACCAGCGGCTCGAAGTGTTGTACCTGTGCCGTCATTTGCAATTGTTCCGATGTTTATTGTTTGTTTTGACATAACTCTCTCTTACTATTTATATGTTATCCTGCATCCATTGTAACATTAGTATTATCAAATGTTGTTGTTGTTTCATCCATTGTATTTTGTGATACATCGCCTATTTGTGCAGGAATTGTAAAGTTTGTTTTAAGTTTTCTTCCTTCTTCACTTGAAGTCATTAAAAAGATTGCATTTGAACCATCTAAAGATGTTCTTGTTCCTTGTACTTTAATATCATTTAATATTGCAAAAGTAATACCACTACTACTTAAACCTGAATTTGCAGTAACTCCAAATGCAGTATTAATAAATCTGTTTAAAACACCAAATCTTGGCCCAGCATATGCAAACCCTTGTCTTACATTTGTTAAACCACCTAATGAGTTAGGTAAGTTTCTTCTAACTCTACTTACATAATCTATATGTATAGGTTGTGTTTTTAAAGTAACATCTCTTGTTGTTTTATCAAACTGTGTAATTGTTCCATCATCTAAATCAGCTGATACACCTAATTTTGCATTTGCTCTTAATGTAGTACCATCGGTTTCAGTTCCTAATCTACGACCAACAATTGTAGAATATAATTTAGATAGAACTGATCTTAGTATTTCTGTAATACCAGAATTTATACCAGTGACTCTTCTTACTTGTGCATTTAATCTTGTTTCTACAGAAATCTCACCTTGAAAATAAAAACCAGCAGAGTGAAGTGTTTTAATGTAACTATCTCTCCATTCATTGATTGATCTTCCAACTCTAATAATGTATGAGTAGTCCTGATACAACAAACTATCTTGTATTCTCATTGTATCTTCAGACACCCAACCATCTTCATTTAAAAAAGTACCATCAGTTGTAATTGTTGCTGAAACACCAACTGTAGCTGTGCCTTGTTGCAATCTTCTTATTGTAGCTGTAGCACCACCAGATCCTGTAATTGTTATATCTGTACCAAATGTGCCTGAGGCATCAGATAATTTTAAAACATTTGTATTTGTGTTAAGTGAAACTACTGTTGCAGTTATTGTAGAAGAACCATCCGAACCTAAACCTGAAACACTTTCACCTATAGTAAAAGCACCCACTATATCTGAAACTAAAAGATAAGTTGGAAGAGTCACAGTTGGTAGTGGAGAAGCTTGATAATTATAACCAGCCTCTACAACGTTTATTGTTAAAGCTCTTCCTATTTCAGATCCGTATGCTAAAACTTTTGCACCAGTACCAGACGTTGAACTTATAGTTAATGTTGGTAATGAAGTAAATCCATTTCCATTATCAATCATTCTTACGTCTGTAATATCTCCGACACCTGTACCACTTTCTTGTACAACTTTGTCTCCATGATATGGATCACTTACAGTAGTACCACCTTCTAAAATTAATTGACCATCTCCTGTTCCATCTTCTAATGTAACGCCACCATTAACCACAGAAACTTTTGCTGATGCATTACCTGAACTAAAGTTAACAACATCACCCATTTCGTATCCTGTACCACCATCGTCAATTACAACTTCTTGTATAGAACCTGGTCCAACTGGTCCTATTTTTAATGAAGAGCCTGTACCTCCAGCTGTAAGTGCAATATCATCACCTTCATTATATAATGCACCATCATTTGTAATAATCTTATTATCAATAATACCTGTAATAGTAACAGATACAGTTACATCTGAGTCTGTATTGTCAACACCTGTAATTGTTTGACCAGCAATAAAAGTACCATTTACAGACGTATCTCCTAAAACTAATTCAACAACAGTGACACCTCCAATAATAAATTTAAATACATCTTCAACTACAGCTGTGGCCTGATTAATAGATGAACTTGTTGGATTATTTGCTTGAGTTATTGTTTGTCCTACAAGATTTGTAGCGTCTGAACTTCCTATTTCTAAACAACGTAATATTTTTTTTGTATCCCATTTACCATCGGATACTCTTAAAATATTATCTTTTGGATATCTTATTTCTGCCTGTTCATTAAATAATAGTTTAAAGAATATTTCACTTGCACGTTTTGTACCTTTTGCTTGATAAAGTGATTTAATATTTTTAATTAGGTTTCTTTTGTTAACATCATCATCTAGTGTATCAGGTATAGAAGTTAAAAATGAATTTCTAAATTTGGTTAAAAATCCTGATATAGTTTTATCCACATCAGCATAATCTAAAAGTTGTTGTATGTTTTGAACTGGATTGGCTCTGTACTTGCCAATATTTGCCTGAGCACCTGAAGATGAACCTGTAATTAATTCACCTTCTATAAATTTATTTTGATGTGTAACAAATAAACGAGAACCTGTATCTACATCTTCTACTAATATTGTAGCAGTAGCGCCTGATGTGGCACCTGTAATTAATTCACCGTTTAAAAAATCACCGTATGATGTATCTTCTAAAAGTATTCTATCTGTAGAATCATCTTTGTTTACATTTGTACCATCTAACAATATAAAGTTTGTTGCACCAGTGGCACTATCTAATTGAAGATGATCTGGATCACCAATGTTTGTTAAAGTAATTTCTGCTGATTCTAAAAGTTGATAATATGCTTTTACAAAGTCTAAAAATAATGGATGATCTTCAAGTACAAAATCAGGTACTTGTGAATTTAGAAGATTTGATATTTTATCTTTAAAGTCGGCCATTTCATTTAATAACTACTAGTCGTGGTATAACCAATACCAGCGTTTGCTGAGCCTCCAACTAATGTATCAGCCTCTACTGTGACCGAACTATTTGCAACATCTATTTCCAATATTTGATTTCGTATTGGAACTAAATCATTTGAATTTGGTTTTACTGTGATTTCAATAACTGTTGAAGCTGCACCCCTTATATTTTCTATGTTTGAAACATTTAAGGAATTTACTTCAACTAAACCTGTTAAGTAATTAATTGTGCCTTGTGTACTATTAGCATATGACCTTACAGAACCATCCATTCTATATCTTCTTACATTACCTTGACCATCATCATCTAAAAACCAAACGTTTGTGGAATCACCATCTATTTTAAATCCTGTTGAAGATAATATGCCGCCTTCAGCAGAAGCGTGACCACTATGAGGATTATATAATGCATTTGCAAAGTTAATTGTATATTTTGTAGAACTGCCAATTGTTGGTACAAAAGATTTTCTTAAACGTACTGTAGTTATATTTGATAAAATACTTTCATCTGTATCATCAATTAGACCTGTAAGTTTTGAATGTCTAAAGATTGTATCAAACTTTTGTAATGTGTTTGAATTGTAATTCGTAATAGTTGTTATTATATCAGATTTAATTGTGTCTGCTACTTTTGTTGTTGATTTTTCATCAAACTTAACTGTTGAAGTTAATAAAACATTTGTAATTTCTGGATCAATAATAACTGGTGTAACTGAAGCAACAGAATATTTTTTTAAGTCTGTTACTATTCTTGCCTTTGTTGACTCAGTAAGATTAGAGCCACTTGTTGGTAAAATAGAAATATAAACTCGACCATAAAAAGGTGTTTCAGCGTTTTCACCACCCCAAGCAGAAACTGATTGTGTATTTGCATAGAGTTGTTTTACTTTTGATTTATAATCTTCTATTGTTACAGCTCTATCTTGTGATGAATAAAAATCGGGAGTGTTTTTCTTTATACTTTGTAATGACTCTGGTTCAGCACCACCTTGTGCTGATGAATTTACTGTAACGGTGATGTCTGTAAATCCTGAAATTGAACCTGCAAGAGTAAATGCTGTAGCTCCATTTGCTTCTGTTTTATTGGTTACAACATAACTTACATTTATAATATTTCCATCATCTAATTTTTTACCAATTACACCATCACCAAAATAAATTTCGTATTGACCATCCTCTGCTTCTTGTAAAAAGAAGACTTTTGATGTGCCATCTAATTCTGTAATTGAGGTTGCTTTTGTATAAACATTTGTAGTAACATCAGCAGCACTATTTTGAATTACAACCTTAATTGTAGTTGTATCAACCCTATCACTTGAGATTAAAAATCTTTGATCAATGTCTTGTTCATCATAAGTGTAGTTGTAACTTACATAAGTTCCTTCATAAACATTTAAACTTTGTGCAGTATAAACTCCATCAATAGGTTGAACTGTGTTATCAGCAACTGTAACAAACGAATAGGTAAGATCATCTATTGATGATGTAAATTTTGTACCTGCTGGAATTGTTATTGATGATCCTGTACCATCGTTAATAACTAATTTCAAATCAGCAATTGGTGCTCGAGCAGAGTTAGGTGTGTAACCTACTAATTTAGCCAACGATGCCACACTTGATCTCAACTGTGCTGTATCTAAAAACATTTCGTTGGCAACAAAGTTAGCATTGTAAGCCAAGTAGTGTGTATTGTAAGCAAGTAAGTCTAATAAAATTGCTAGTGAACTTCCTTCAAAATCGTAATCTTTAAATTCGTTTTGATTTGATAAAAATCTTTTAAGTGAACCTTTTATATTTTCAAAATCTAATTCTGATATGTCTAGTCTGTGTGAACTCATTTTATCTTACTCTTTGTAAAAATGTTGATACTGAAACTGGTGCTTCTGTTCCGTTTATTAAAAACGAAACCATAATATTTAATCCATTGTTTTCTTCGTCATTTTGAACCACAACATCTTCTACTGAAACTCTTGGTTCATATTTTTCAATTGCCATAGCAACTCTATCTTTAATGATAACTAATAATGGTTCAGTTATATTTTCAAATAAGAAACCTCTTAAATTACATCCAAAGTCTGAGTTAAAAGGTCTTTCATATTTGTTTGTTAAAATTATATTTTTAACAGCTCTTTTAATTGCCTGTATATCAAAAACTTTTGCAACATCCTTTGTAGCAGGATTTTTAGTAAAACTCAAATTTAAATCACTATAGATTCTATTTGATCTTTTACTCTTATTAGTTGTTGTTGCATCATAGTTTGAGTAGGCCATATCAATATTTATATGAATTATCTGCCGTTTACTAAAACGTTTAAGGATCCAGAGATCATTGCACCACCATCAGCACTATCACCTACACGTCCCCAAGGTATACCGCCTATCAAAACACTTGGTGAACCTTGATTTAAAACTGCTGGGTGTGAAATACATTTTGGCGGGTCACCAGGGATTAAAATAGTATGAGGTGATGTAGGAGTGCCTCTTACAGCACCTATAATACCATTTGCTCTAACTGTTCTTACTAAAGATATTGCTAAAGTAGTAATTCCATCACATCCGTGACCTGTAGTTAATGGATCGCCCTCTCTAACTGCCATATTCTATTTTCCTTGCCCGTTATACGCTTTCCAACTACGTCTTTTTGATTTATTCATTGATGAAAACTTTGTACTTCGTTTTTTCTTGCCTAAAGATGACTTTTTATAGTTTTTTTCTCTAGGAACAAACGTTTTACTCATTTTTGCCATTATCTACCTATTTTCTTCTTTCTACCCATCGGTAATTGGATTGAACTTATGATTTTTTTGCCTTTTTTGCTAATATATTCATAACCAATCAATTGATTTTTAAAATTTTCTTGTACAGACTTAACAGCCTTCTTAAAACTTGTATCTTCTTTCTTTTCTTCTTGTCCTGATTCGTTCCAGAACAGAAATTCACGCATTTTTGCCATAATTTCCTCAATTTTTAGTTAATTTTCTACTATTTATAACGGTTTTTGTTCTACTTTTGTTCTATATACGCCAGAATGCCGACAAGCTACGGAAGAATCGGACAAATATTCCATTTTTTTGTTGATTTTTACATAAAAATACGGTATATTAATAGTATATGAAAAACAAAAACACAAATATGAATATGGCAATTGTTAGAAACGTTGCATATAGACAAATCAATAAAATAAACAAAAACATAAAAGAAATTATCGAAGTTGATAATGAACTTTTAGATATAATTAATATTAATATGAAAAATGCTATTAATAAAATTATACACGATTACAAAGTATATCAACAAACTGGTGTATATAAAATTAAATAATGAAAGGAAACACTATGAAAGACAAAATATCAATGATAAGTTTTATGATTTTTGTATTCAGTATGTTTTTTGCTGCTGGTGCCATTGAAGAAAATCAATTTTTTATGGGTGCCATGTTAGTATTGACTGGAATACTTACTGGAACATTAACTGCTGTATTACAAAAATAATGAATAATAAACAATTAAAAACTGCAATTAAAAAACTTGAAAGAAGACTTGCTTATGGAAACAAATTACTTAAAACAAAATCTTTATTTCAAGTAATACAAATAATGAAAACTAAAAAGGACAAATAACACTATGATAAAAGTATCACAAAAATGTAAAACACTTGAAGAAGGCATTAAGTTTATGATGGCTGGTGCCAAAGCTGACTATGTTGCAATGTCAACTAGTTATGGCAAAAAAGAACTAACTGGTTATTCATTAGAACAAACTAGTTTATGGGATAAAAAAACAAAAATATCACAAGGTAAAAAGTACATTAAAGTTGTACAAGATACTGGCGTTTTTTGTTTTATCGTAAAAGAAGATTTTAAACATTTTAAAAAAGGTGATATACTAAAGGCCGCTGGTTATAATAAACCTGCTTTAAACTCACCAAGAGGAAATGTATTAACAGGTAACTATCCAATTCAATGGACAGGACCTTTATATTTAAAATAACTAATAGGGAGTAATATTATGACAAATGAACAATTAAGAAATGAAATTATTGAAGTTGCAAAGAAAGTTGGTGCTACAGATGTTAACGTAGTCTGTGGTACTTTGTTTTGTAAATTTAACAATAGTATTGCCCATACAATGTCTGATAATCTTAAAACTGTTTTACAAAAGTTTTTTGACAAACGTAAACCATATGATACGTTAGTTAAAATGTCAGGTGCATTGCCTGATAATGAATATGCTTATGACTTTATGCCTGTGGTAGATTTTAGATTAAATGAATACGGAATTTAGAGTTACCCTTTAAGGGTTATTTTTCCTTACCGAGAGTTCTCTTTTGTTTTTGTTAATTATCTCTCGGTGAGGTTTTTATTTTATTTTACTTGTGTAATTGCTTCTTGTGGATTAGCCAAAGGCACTAAACCTAAATCAGTTAAGTAACCTCTATTACTAATTGCTCTTTTTGAAGTAAACTCTTTAATATATTCATCAATACCAGGTATGACACCTTTGTGTTGATTTTTTACATAAAAGAATAATGGTCGACTTATTGGATACGAACCATCTTGTATGGATTGTTTTGATATTGATTTACCATTGATTGAAGCTGCTCTTAATTTGTCTTTGTTTGCGTCATAGTAAGAATATCCTAATATACCAAAGTTATTAGGATCAGCAACAATTTTATTAATAATCAAAGTATCGTTTTCACCTGCTTCTATAGCAGCACCATCTTCTCTTAATAACGTACAATCTTTTTTGTTTGCTTCTTTAATTTCTTTAGGACATCCTTTTGACATCACTAAACTATTAAACGCATCCCTTGTACCTGAAGTTGGTGGTGGAACGAGTACCTGAATTTTAATATCTGGTAAACTTGAATCTATATCAGACCATTTTTTAGGTAAAGAACCTTTTGCTGATAAGGCCTGCCATAGTTGTTCTTGTGTAAAGTTTATAGGTTCATTTTTAAGTGAACGAATAATTGCAATACCATCTAAACCCACAATCACTTGTGAAATATCGGTAACACCATTTTCAAAACACATCTTTTTTTCTTTTGGTTTTATGGCACGTGAAGCGTTTGTCATATCAGGTGTATTTACACCAATACCTTTACAAAACAATTTCATACCACCACCTGTACCAGTCGATTCAATCACAGGTGTTTTAATACCCTTTTTACCTACTTTTTCTGCTACGACTGTTGAAAATGGAAATACGGTTGAAGAACCAACAATTGATATTTGATCCCTTGCATATGATATAGTTGTCATCAAACTCATTATAAAAACTAATAATAATTTTCTCATTTAGGTTTCCTATGTTTTACTTTAGAGATACGAGCAATAATATGCTCAATAGTATTTAACAATAGGAAACCGACTGTAACAAAAGTTTAATATGGATAAGGTCCAACAATTAATGCAAACGCAACTAATAATATAATAAGTGTTCCTGTAACGTAGTAATTCATAGGAAACCTCCTATCTATTTTTTAATAACAGTTTTAATTTTTCGTACCAATAGATACCACCTTCTCGTAGGTCTTCATTGGCCGTTCTTAATTTTTCTAATCGTTTGGTTAAGTCTTTTAACGATTTTTTATCTAACGTCTTTTTACGTTCAACTAACTTTTCTAATTTACTGATTACATTATCTATACTGACACAAGTATGATTAGGTATTTTAGGTGCCTTTTTCTTTAAAGACGTAAGTGTAATCTTCTTAGGCTGTTTAGGCATAAGTGTAAGTCCTCTTGTGGGTTAATTCAACAATGTTCGGAAGTAAAAAAAATATAAAATTATTAATAGTATTATTTATTATAGAGATAGGTTTTTCCTGTAAGTTGTTCTATGTCTTTTATCATTTCTTCCATATTAACTCTTACAGTTTTTCCAGTCAATTTATTTACTGACAAATATTCCCATTCACCATTTGCATTGTGAGGAGAGATTTTTGTTTCATTACCAGATTCATCTTTTACATACATCGCTGCTTTTTGTTCATAACCTGTAGCTGATGATGATGTGGTTTGCACATATAAATTACTTGCTGATGATGCTTGTTCAAGTTGAGCACCCCAAACTAAAAAGTTTGTTGCTGTTTGTGATTTGTCTCCATTGCCTGATATAACAATACGAGCTCCACCTGAATTAAGATTTGTTGCTGTTGCTGTAAAGGTATGACTAAATCGTTGCCAAGTTCCATCAAGTGTATAACTTATGGTTGTTATATCACCTGAATTATTATAATAACCTAGTCCAACCGTTTGACCACTTGTTCCTTTTACATATAATGAAAACGTATAATCATTTCCACTTGTGTAGCTCATATAAGCTTGTTGAATACGACCACCAGAAATACGATCTGCTGTTGTGTTACCATTTGGATCAGTCCCATCATTTGCTGTTACAACACCAGCTGCAGGTGCACCTACACCAGCATCTAACCATGTTCCACTTTGATCAAATTGCTCTGAATACAATGCATAGTTTGTAACACCACTTCCACTATCGGCATCTTTTGAATAGATAGAAGCACTCTCTGCTGTAATTGCTGGTTCTGAACCTACTCTTATTATACCTGGCATAAATCTCTCTCTTTACTATATTTATAATCTATCTCTTTACTATATTTATAAGAAATCCGCACAGTTAACATTAAGAAAATTAAAGATTAGAATTTGTTGGTTCTGTGCCATTAAAATTCCATAACACTCTTTGGCCACTATTAGTTTGTGTTTGTAGTGTATTAAAGTCTTTACCACCAGCTGCTGTGATTTTATCTAATATAGGTTTAATTCTTTGTGACATATCAGAAATTACTACACCATTATATTGCCTAATAAAACTTACTAATTCAGTTACAATAGAAGTTTGAAAAACACCTTGACCTAGATTCCAAGCACCTAATAAAACTGTCGCTGCTGTATATGAATTCCAAAAAGCAGTAGTAGGTAAAATACTTGATATAGGTTCTACCATAAGTTTTCTACCAAAGTACCCTTTTAATAAATCCAATTCTTGTTTTGAAATAATTTTTGGATTTTGATTATATGCCCATAAAGCACCACCATCTAAAACATTTGAAGGCACACCACTAAATGGTGCAGCTGGGTTACCTGTATGTGTTATATCGTTTGGATTTTGTCCATAGATAATTGCAAAGTAGGCCGCTAATTGAGAACCATTATAATAGTTTGCATTATCTATTACATCTTTTACATCTTGTAATGCTGTTGCACCATCAACTGAACTATCATCTGCTGGTTCTGAAACATCTTGTTCACCAGGAAAAGTTGCTGTACAACGGCCGCCTCTATAGTCATTATCATAATCACCCCAAGTAGAATGGTCTGAACCTAAAACTTGTTCAACACCTGTTACACCAACAACACCTAACTGTCTTGTAATACAACTTAAATCTCTTGTTCTTACTTCAGTATAAAAATTAAAACCGTTATGTCTAAAACCTGTTGTAATACCTAATGATGCTTCTAATTGTTCTGGTGTTAAACCGGTACTTAAAACTTCTGTTCCTGTAATTCTCATTTTAGGAGTTTCATAACCACTACCTAAACTTGAAATAGTATATTGTCGTAAAGGTTTTGCAACACCACCATATAAACTATCTAATACGACACGACTACTATAACTTGCAAAAGGGTCACCTACACTAGCCATAGTTACAGAAACTTCAGCGCCTGAGCCTGAACCTGTAGTATCTACAATTGATACTGTAGGTGTTCCAATGTAATATCCAGCACCAGAACCAGTTGTTTGTGGAAAGTCTGCAACCGCCATAGGTACTTGGTCATTACCATAATCAGAATACGGTGTAGCAGGTGAAGTAATATCTATTGTTGTTTGTAATTGTGGGTCAACAGATGACGGCACTGAAACTTGTAAAGGTATTGAATTAGAAACGGTAAATGAATAATTACCTGAACCGTCTGCTGTTGTGGTGGCTACGACTTCACCTGAAGAAGGATTTTTTAGTAATACAAGTGCATTAGCAGATGTTGTACCTGATACTGTTTTGTTTCCGTAATTAGTTGTGGGAGTGACTGCTATTGGCATAATAACCTCTAACTAAAGTTTTTGCCATTACTAAATCCGTAGAATGTAGAACCGTCAGTCGTTAAGAAAGTGACCATATTAATATGATTTGCCGTTGTTGATATATCTAAACCTAAACCACCTGCTGTATAAAATCCTGAAGATGTAATTGTACGACTGCCTGTACCGTCTTGTGTTAAAATAACCAAGACCTTATTCTTAGAAGAATAATCTGTTTTAACATTTGAAAAGGTAATAGAAGTAATATTGGCGTCATGTGCTACAACATGGACACCGTAATTAAAATCAATATCTAACACACCACCAGAGATACTGACAGTTTTAACACCACCTGTATCTGTAATGGGTAATTTAGTACCTAGTGTTTGTTCTAAATGGGAACGACTCATTTATCTCTCTCTTTACTATACTATATTTATAAGAAATCCGCACAAGTTATCACTCAAGTTACTCGAAGTTTTGCGAAAAATTTTTTGCGTTATATACTAAACGATTCCCCACAGCCACAACTAGACTTACTATTAGGATTCGTAATTACAAACTCGCTTTTAAAGGCCTCATCTATATAATCTAATTCTGTACCTAATAAGTAAAACTCTAAATCCTTTGATATTAATAAAACGTTTTCTAATAACATATCATTGTCTTCCTTATCCTCTGTAAAAGACCATTCATAATTAAAACCTGCACACCCACCTCCCTTTACATCTAAACGTATGTAACGAGATTTGTTTTTCAGTTTAACTTGAAATAGACGCCACTTTGCTGTTTCTGTAATTGTAATCATACTAGCTCTAGCACTTTCCTCTGGGACTCAACATAACTATGTATAAGATTAGAACTCCTTAGAGATAGCCATGTTAGGTTGTTCTTTACAGTCTTCGACCGCGGATGCGATTTTCTCTACATTATCTACTTTACAAGATACCGACACTTTGACACATCCGACTAATAGCACAAAAAATAGCACGAAAAAAATTCCTGTATATGAGGCTAAGGTTTTGCCTTGAGTTTGCCGCTTCGATATATTCATATGTTACTTACTACTTTTATAGATTAGAAAGCCCAGCCAGTTTTAATAGTGTTTAAGTTAGTCTTCGCCTAATTATGGTCAATTGGGTTACCGTATGTGTGATACTCTTGTTGAGCACTTCTTGTGGTCGTTGTCTGTGATGATTCTATGATTTTATTGGCACTAATGGTTAACTGGCCTGTAGCGGCCATAGTAATGTCTTTACCTGCAAATAGATTAATATCACCACCTACTGTTTGAGGACCGTTTTGTGATGTAAAGGCAGATACATTGACGTTACCACCTTCTACTTGTATATTGACATTTGCATTAGGACCAATCTGTATATCATAGTTGTTACCTGTTTGGCCGTCTGCGTTAATAATGACTTTATGACGGCCACCTAATGTGACATCAGAGTCTCCCTTAATGTAGACCTTATTGTTCTTTTCGGTTATCGTATAGGTTGAATCTTTGTTAATTGTATTTCGTGTACCTGCGGCCGTGATTTCTGTTTCTGTACCACTGTGATGATAAAGCAATATACGTTCTTTGTCTGGTGTATCATCAAATTCAAATAGATGGCCGCTTTCTGTTTCATATACATGATTGTAAGGATATTCTGCGGCGTAAGTGTTTTCAGGTAAGGACCATATATCACCTTCAGAAGCAGTATCAAATACGGCCTGTATTGTGGCCGTGGGTATGTTTGTATAATTTGCAGCACGTAAGGCCTTTCTTGCTTCAAGTGTAATAGACGAATCATCTGCGTCATTCCGTGCTAGTCTATTAACATCATGTTGAGC
>Ga0233450_10000423_pt1 | contig 49455 bp, 47 predicted proteins | sample 011ome_30_FD_189956 | JGI IMG/M metagenome (GOLD analysis project Ga0233450, IMG submission 189956) | Coastal salt marsh microbial communities from the Groves Creek Marsh, Skidaway Island, Georgia - 011501CT (spades assembly) | ecosystem: Environmental > Aquatic > Marine > Intertidal zone >... | reverse complement strand
CCGAGTCGCAAAAACTTTTAGTTTTATCAGACCTGAGGAAAATCAAGACAAGGTGCCAAGGCAGCCAGCCATAGCAAGCCAATTAGCTAAAGTAGGTAAGGCGAGCCTGTGCGAGAGTAGATGCCATGATAATGTTGATATCGGGCCTAGCATCTGGCGAAGGCAAAGAAGGCAAAGAAGGCAAAGAAGCAAAGAAGGCAAAGAAGCAAAGAAGCAAAGAAGCAAAGAAGGCAAAAAAGAAGCGTCAATAACCAACCCGCAGAAAGGAGATGAAGGTGATGGGTGCTATGCAAAAAGTGATCGACCAGCAGGAAATCTACGAACTGTCCTGCCGATATATGCGCGGCCTAGACCGATTAGACCGGGACTTACTGATGTCTGTATTCAGCGAGGATGCGTATTGCGAGTACGGTTTTATTAACGGTAGCCCAAAAGAATTTGTTGATTATGCGATGAAGGCTTTGCAGGAGCACATCGCCAATCATCACATGATCGGTAACCATTTAATCGAATTTGAAGGCGAAGAAGCTTTCGGTGAGATTTACTTCAATGCCTATCACAAGGTGCCATCAGATTCGGGTCCGCAGGACATCATTATCGCAGGCCGCTATCTTGATCGTTATGTAAAATCGGCAGAGGGCTGGAAGATGGCTTATCGCAGTGAGCGCGTTGATTGGAGTCGCTCTCAAGCGACTCATGATCCTTACTTTGCCGGTGCGCCGCTGTCCCTTTTGGGTGAACGCACAACCGACGCCGTTTACAGGACCGATAACCGGTGCTGGCCGGATACTGAGGGTTAGGCGCGTTTTTTGGCGATTGATCGAGACTGAGGGATAGCCCGGTTAATGTTAACTGATCTAAAGAGACCAACTGACCTAAAGAAGGCACGGCGCCTTGAGGATGTTTCTCGAACAGATGGCTTGCTTGATCGACTGGGTTAGGTCTAGCGTTATCAAATGGTCAACCTGAGTGGCCAGTGACAGCTAGAAAGCGCAATAGAGATAAACTCAAGGAATAAAGGAGCGACAATGAAGCGCGAATCTACGACGGTGACCGGTGGTTGTTTGTGTCGAGACGTGACATATCAGTTTGCTTTTGATGCTGTGATCTCGGCGCATCATTGCCATTGTAAGGATTGCCAGAAGAGTACGGGCAGCGGTAAGGCCACCATTGTATTCGTGCCAACCGAGGCGCTGTCGGTGGATGGTGATGTTAAGTCCTATACCGTCACAGGTTCAGATGGCAGTCACGTGACGCGGGGGTTTTGCGGGCGCTGCGGCTCGCCGGTGATTAGTTTTGTTGCTGAGATGCCGGAGATTAGGTTTGTCAAAGCAGGCAGTTTGGACGACCCCAGCTGGGTGCAGATTACGTCAAGTTATTGGCAGAAATCGGCAATGCCGTGGGCGCCTGTAGATGAATCATGCCCAGCCTTTAAGGGTAATCCAGAAGCCTAAAACGCGCCCGCTGCTAGCATCTAGATGGCATCAGGCGGCGCGGTCAGTGAGTAACGCATCTAAGAAATCGCCGCTTTTCAGTTCTAGTGCTGACAGGGCCCGTAATTCGGCTTCGTGCTCGGGAAAAAGCGGTATCATGCTTGGCCAAGCTTGAGATCCTTGACGCTCGGCATTAGCCTGAACCGTCATTTGACCCCAGACGTCGTAGGCATCGAACACCTCATAATAGATGGCAACGGCCAGCGGTACGACCTCCGATACGAGCGCCTCGTGTTCGGCCGGTACAGGTAGGATTTGCTCAATGCGGTCTGCAATTTCGTCCTCACGGGCAGCGCACGTTAATAGCCCTTCGGCATGTTCTGGCAGCGCCTCGGCCCAGGTGCGGTATCGCGCCGCTGCGGCGCGCTCTAGCCTAGCCAGCGTGCCGGGACGAGCCGAATCAGGAACACGGGATAATTGAGGCGCAAGAAGTTGTCCAAATTGGGGAATCGTGATCGCTTGCATGATGCTTTGTCCTAGCTTGTAAAGCTGTCATTGTAATTAAGTCGGAGCAGTGACTCAAACTAGATTCTCGGGACCTATAAACGATCAAAGCTTAAAGCCTTTAAACGCCTGCTATGACCGCAGCTGCCGGCGAGGGCATTGCTCAGAGGCAGTAATGCGAGGCTGGGTAGCCCGAGAGCGTCGATCTATATTATCTCTTTGTAAAAAAAGGATTCAGGTTTTAGATTTTGCTGATTCAACAAGCGTTCTACCAAATCCAGCAGAATTCTGAAAAAACTAGAATCAACTAATTCTATTGGCTATCCCTAGTATTGAGTGAACCTCTCAATGCATTAGGGATCCGAGAGAGACTTAGGCGTCAAGAAGCCGACAAGATAAAAAGTTTCAACTCGATTGACGTTGGATATTCAAGTGGTGGTAAGGGGCTAGCCTTAGATATTGAGCCTCAAAATTAATAAGCAAGCAGGCTTGCTTTTTTTGTAGGTTTTTGTTTAGTGTTGCAGGAGTGGAACAATAAAAACTGGGGAAATCCAATGAACTATAAGAATCGAATAGGGGTGTTGGCTGCGTTTGGGGTGGCTAGCGTTTTGGGAGCGGCGTCGAGTAGTCTCTGGGCGGCAGAGCCGGGAGCTTACATCGAAGAAGTTGTGGTAACGGCTCGAAAGCAAGAAGAATCTGTGCAGGATGTGCCGATTGCAATTACCGCCTTAACCCAGGAATTGGAGAATAGCTCCATTCGTAATTTGTCGGATCTTGATGGGTATTCGCCCAACCTTATTTTTGGGACAAATGGCAGTCGTGGAGGTGGCGGCGCCAACATTAATATCAGAGGTATTAGTCCGACCCGAAGTGACGATAATTCGTTTGACGCACCAATCGCGGTCGTGATCGACGGTATTTATCTCGGTACCGCGGCGGGACAGGTTCTAGAAAATTTTGATTTGGAGCGAGTTGAAGTATTACGCGGGCCGCAGGGAACGTTGTTCGGTAAGAACACCGTAGGCGGCGTGGTCAACGTGATCCGCAGTAAACCGACTGGCGAGCTTGGGGGTAAATTTAAACTCACCGCGGGTAAAGATGGTCAGCAGGAAGCGCGCGCAGTATTTAACACCGGTCTTTCAGATAACGTCGCGATGAAGTTGTTTGGCACGAAGATTAATTACGATGGTTTTATGGATAACGTTACAACGGGTAATGGTGTTGCTGAAAAAGACTACAGCAACGTTGGGGCTACTTTTTTGTTTACTCCAGCGGATAACTTTGAAGCTACCTTAACTGTAGAAACGTTTTCCGACGAGGGCACGCTGGACTCGTTCCATACGAACTATAACGTTCCGGCAGGACTGTTACCTCAGCCTCCCGCGGGATCGCCTGAAAACGATTTTAGCGGCGGGTTCTTGAATTGTAATGCGTTTGGCGCGTGTCGAAACTCGCTAGATCGCCCAGAGTTTTCGGATAACGATAAAGACAATGATTATAGTCTTGATACCGATGCGGTGACCTTGAACATGAGTTTGGACCTCAATGAAAATATGACATTGGTGTCTTCAACGGGGTACAGGCAGGTCGATGAGTATAGAATTTACGATTACGATGCTTCTGCCTTTCCCTTTATTACGATTGAGCGGTTTAACGAATATGATCAAACCAGTCAGGAGCTCAGAATCGATGGTAGTTTTGATCGGTTAAGCTTCACGGCAGGCTTGTACTATTTTCAGAATGAGTTCGTTCAAGATTGGTACACAGGCGATGCGTTTTGGGGCGTGTTGTTTGGGGCTTCTCTTGGGAACCCAGACCTGGGTGGGCCGGGCGTTAGTGGTTTAGATGTCTGTAAAGCAGGCGGATTTGCCCCAGTGTATTGCGACCCGGGCATGACAGACCTAACTCAAAATATCCATCAAATTCTGTATGAAACACAGGAAACTACGTCAACGGCCATCTTCGCTCAAATGGATTATGACTTGACGGACTCTTTGATCTTGACAGCCGGGTTGCGATGGACGAAAGAAGAAAAGGACTTTGTTGCCGGGCAAGCTTATTTAACAACCGCTGATCGCGAGACGTTGAGACAGTTTCCTGATTACGCGGTACTCAATAACGAGTGGACAGAGGTATCGCCCAAGATTGGCTTAACTTACACGATCAACGATTCATCGATGGTGTTCGTGACTTACTCGGAAGGGTTCCATTCCGGAGGCTTTTTCGGCGTGAACCAGAATATCCGAGACTTCGAGCGAGACCAGTATGATCCTGAATATGCGGGCAACTTCGAACTTGGATACAAGAGCCAGCACTTAGATAACCGTCTTCGGTTCAATGCGACCTACTTCAGAAATGATTTTGAAGACAAGCAAGAATCTTTTGTTGCGTTAGATCCAGATACGAAGACAGTTGCCTCGGTTTTCGATAACGCCGGTAGCGTTTTGTATCAAGGTATTGAAGTTGAAATCCAGTACGTCTTCAATAACGTGGCAAGAGCCTTTTTGAACTATGGTACTTTAGATGCCGAGTACGAGGTCTTCGACACTGACATCAATCCTAATGATGGAGTAACGATTGTTGAAGACGCAACGTTCTTAACCCCCAGGAATTCACCAGAATACACCCTAGGTTTAGGGGGTACTTTGTCCTTCCCAGTGGGTGACGGTACGGTCGATATCTTTGCAAAGGTAACTAAGATAGCGGCTTTTGAAGCTGCGCTGCTGAACCTCGAACAGTCGAGAGTCGGTGCAAGGGAAGACGTTTCGTTGTCGGTTGGTTATTACGCTGAGAATTGGGCAATTGAGGCCTACGGCAAGAACTTAACTGACCAACGATTCGAAGTGTTCCAACCTATTGCAACGCTTTTTGCAGCAGGGATTGTGAATCGCCCAAGGACTGTAGGCTTGGAGCTTAGCTATCAGTTCTAGGGTGCTTGATCGGAAAAAAGTTAGGAAACAAAAAAGCCCGGCGCAAGCCGGGTTTTTTTTGTTTGGAGTTTTCGCTTCAAATAATGGGTTTCACGGCTGCGACCTTGAATACAGAGCCGTACTAATTAGAAGCAGCCTCGAACGGAGGGTTGTGCATAAGGATAGTGAATTTAAGGAAGGGTTCGATGAGAGGAGAATTTTTTGATCGGTTTAACGACAATCCGTTTCATCAATATTTGGGCTTAACCCTTGTGTCAGCCGAGTTGGATAGGGCTCGGTTGCGTATAGTTAAGACAGAGACCACGCCCCAGGGTATTGGAGGCAGTATAAATGGGGGTGTGCTGGCGACGCTGATAGACATGGCAGGGGTCGCGGCGGTGTTTACGAATCTGATGCCAGTCTCTCAGCCTGCTGGCACCGCAGATCTGAATGTTACGTATCTCAGACAGGCCCAAGGCAAGTGGGTCGACGCGGAGGCGGTGGTGCTTAAGCGCGGCCGACAGCTCTGCACTGTCGAAGTTAAAGTCGTTAATGACGATGGATTGCTTTGCGCTACAGGCCAGGTACTTTATGCGCTTAAAGCGGGGCTATCTTAGGCTAGTGAGTCATTATAATGTCTTCTAGCGCCTTAAAAATTTGTTCGGTTGATGCGGTTCCACCTTGATCTTTTGGTATCCATTGAAGTGCTGCATATAACTGACTGATTCCCTGATCAATCCGCTTGGCCTGATCACCAAGGCCCAAATAGTCCAGCATCATACAAGCAGACAGTAGCGTTGCTGTGGGATTGATGATGTTTTGTCCTTGTATATCAGGTGCAGTGCCGTGGGCTGACTCAAAGTAGGCGTACGCATCGCCGTAGCAACCGGAAGGGGCAAGCCCGAGTCCGCCAATAAGTCCAGCCGCGCCGTCGGACATAATGTCGCCATAAAGGTTTGGCATGACCACAACATCCAACGCTTCTGGGCGGCTGATCATGCGGCATAAAAAGTCGTCTACAATGAAGGTCTCGAAGGCAATATCCGGATAATCTTTAGCAACTTCAAAACCTATATCTCTGAAGTAACCGTCAGCCTTGGCCAGCATGTTGTATTTCGATGTGAGGGTTACTTTGCGCTGCTTTTCACGTTTTCTAGCGAGTTCAAAGGCAAATCTAATGACTCGCTCAGAACCTGCTTCGGTGATGGCTTTGATGGCATAGCGTCCTGGTCCTAGATCCTTAACGTTTGCACGGGCATGCCTTGAGTACAAGTTAAGCGCACTTAAGTCCTCTAAATCGCCCTCAAGGCCAAGATACAGGTCCTCGAGATTTTCACGCACAATCGTGAAGTCAATGCCATCAGGATTTGCCAGTGGCGATCTAAAGCCTGGCCGCCAAAGGCAAGGTCTGACATTGGCAAAGGTTTGCTTGCCCCACCTAAGATAAAATAACGCCTCGGTGCTGTCGCCGCTGGTAGAGCCAAAAAAAGTTGCGTCCGCCCTGTCAACTTGGTTTTTAGATGCCTCAGGAAATCTACTGCCCTCTGATTCAAGAGCCACGCTTCCAACGGTGGGGTAGACGAAGTCGATCGGTAACTGCATGCGTTCCAGTAATGCAACGGTTGGTTTCATAACCTCCGGGGAGGCATCATCTCCTAAAAAAACGGCAACATTGAACTGACTCATAAGGGTGTTTGCTCTATTTGGCTGTCAGCAACATCAAATCATGGTCTGCGGCAAAAGGAAAACGAGGGTTTACATCGATTCAACGTGATTAGATGATGTAGGTGCAATAAGGGGAGAATCAATGCAGGTATCGACTCACTTAGGTCCCATTGGCGCGGAAGTTACAGGTATCGATCTGTCCAAGTCTCTGACCGATGCGGATGTTCAAAAATTGCGTGATATTTGGTTGGCCCATGGATTTATCGCTATTCGCGATCAGGATGTGTCACCCGCGTCGCAAGCGGCCTTTGGCGCGTATTTTGGAGCGCTGGATATTTATCCTTTTATGCAGGCAGTCCCAGAAAATGAACACGTGATCCCAATAATTAAAGAGCCAGAGGCCGCCTTAAATTTTGGAGGGGACTGGCACACCGATACGTCTTACAAAGTTTGTCCACCCCAAGCGACGATCCTGTACGCGGTTTCTGTGCCCCCTCAGGGCGGTGATACGTTATTTGCTGATGCGACCAGGGCATATGAAGACTTGAGCCCGGATTTTCGGTCAGTTCTAGAAGGATTAAACGGCGTCTACACACCTAAAATGGTCCATGGCGAAGGAGGTGGTTATCGAGCGGTATCCGCGCAATCACAGCTGGGAAAAGCGTATGGAGGCAACGAAGAATTCGCCGAATCCGAAGTCATTCACCCGATTATCCGAACCCATCCTGAAACCGGTCGTAAAAGCATCTACTGTAGTAGACCCCATACCCACAGAATTGAGGGTTGGCGGCGAGAAGAGAGCAAGTCACTCATTGCCTATCTCACCGAGCACTTAACACAGTCACAATACGTCACGCGATTTAAGTGGCAACCCGGTACGCTCGTCATGTGGGATAATCGCTGCTTGTTTCATAATGCACTGAACGACTACCAAGGCTTTAGGCGGCACATGCATCGTGTCATTGTTAAGGGTGATCGGCCTAAGTAAACGATCAAGGCGCTTCGAATCCCAATTACCAGCCTTTCCAAAGACATGCCTTGACCCATTCGTTTTAGGTTTTCAATCCCTAGCAGGCCCTCAAAGGAGCGAATCTAAGATAATTTGAATGTCGCGTTCTGTGGTATTCGGGTTAACAATACAGAGCCTTAGGACCGTCTCTTTTTTAAACTTAGTCGGCATGACAAAGCCTGTACCAGCTGCCAGCAGGGCGTCACTCCAGGCTTTGTAATCGGCAGTCTGCCATCCGCAACGCTTAAAAATGACGATCGAAAGGTGTGCTGGCAACAGCAATTGACAATGGTCTGCAGCTTCGATCAATTTTGCTGCAGATTGAGCCAGTTCAAGGGTTTTCTCAACGGCTTTGGTGTAAGCGTCGGTGCCATGGGTGGCAAGGCTAAACCAAAAAGGTAAGCCTCGGGCCCGACGTGAGAGGTGATGCGCGTAATCTGACGGATTCCAGATACCGTCGTAGAGTACCTCCAAATAGTCGCCATGCTGTCGGTGCGCTGCCCTCGCAAGCTCAGGATCACGGTAAATTAACGCACAGCAATCAAAAGGTGCAAACAACCATTTATGAGGATCCACTATAAAACTGTCAGCCCGCTCGATCCCTGAAAACAGTGTCCTGATGCTCGGTGCCGCGAGCCCAGCAGCACCGTACGCACCATCGACGTGGAACCAAAAGCCGAGGCTTTGGCAAGTGTCTGCAATGCCGCTGAGGTCATCGATAAAACCCAAATTGGTCGTGCCACTGGTGGCGACCACTGCAAATATTCGCTGTCGATCTGATGCTGGCAGCCCCAGCACATATCGCTCTAGGTCTTGACCCTGCATAGGGCCTTCACAGGGTACAGCCAAAATATCAGCATCCATGACATATGCAGCCTGGCCAACCGAGGCATGTGCTCCTTCAGAGGTGATGATGAGCCCTTTGGTAGTGGTATCTGTTTGTCTAGCTCGCCATCGGCCTCGTGCTGAAACCAAGGCACTTAGGTTGCCAGCGGTTCCCCCGGAAACAAATACACCGCCAGCGGATGATGGAAATCCTGCCAAATCGGCGAGCCATCTTAGCGCTTCATTTTCAGCGAATACCGCACCGGCGGCTTCTAGCCATGAGGTGCCACAAATGCTTGAGGCGCCAACGACGAGATCAAAAAGTGTAGCCGCCTCTGTTGGCGCGGCTGGTACAAACGACAGAAACCTTGGATGATCAACTGAGATACAGGCAGGTGCAAGCACATCGGTAAAGATTCGAAGCGCTTCAAGTCCGCCAAGCCCTTCTTGGTTGATGGTCTTGCCTACCATGGCTCGTAGAGTCGCCTCGGGTTTGGGACCATCCAGGGTTGGCGGGTCCATTCGAATACGCTCTACGGCGTAACGAAGAATCGCTTGGGTCAAAATTTCAGTGCTAGTGTCTTGCTGATGCATAAAGACGTATCCTCAGAGCAGAGCCCATTTAGTATAGGATGAAAAAACACACCGACCTAGCTATTGCAGGCGGTTGGGTTGATAACCAGTCAATGGATTTAAGGATTAGGGGTAACGATGGATATTAAGGGTAGTGTTTGCGTGATTACAGGGGGCAGTGGGGGCATTGGTCAAGCGATGGCCGCTGCCTTTGTGAACGCTGGGGCAAGGGCTGTGGTACTGGCAGATGTCGATGCAGATGCGGTATCGCGGGCCGCTGCTGCGTTAAACTGCGAGGGCAGGGTATGTGATGTCACCGTGGAAGCCGACATCGAGGCGCTGGTGAGCTTCACCGAATCCCAATATGGACAGATTGATCTATTTTGTTCAAATGCCGGCGCCGGAGGTTCTGGGGTGCTGGCCGATGCTGACAATGCTGTTTGGCAAAAGCAGTGGGAATTACATGTGATGAGTCATGTGTACGCAGCCCGCGCTGTATTGCCAGGTATGCTTGCCAGAGGTAGCGGTTACCTTCTAAATACCGCATCTGCTGCCGGATTGCTGGCAGCGCTGGGTTCTGGTCCCTACTCCGTGACTAAGGCGGCGGCAGTAAAATTAGCGGAATTTATCGCGATTACCCATGGTGATGAAGGGATAGGCGTGTCGGTGCTTTGCCCTCAAGGTGTTAACACGGCGATGGCCCCCAAGCGATTGGGTGATGGGCAAACCGATGGCATTATCGAACCGGAGGCCTTGGCGGTCACTGTCCTTGAAGCCCTCAGAGAAGAGCGCTTCTATGTCTTACCCCATCCCGAAGTAGAGGAGTATGTTCGTCGAAAGGGCGATAACATCGACCGATGGTTACACGGTATGCGGAGACTTCGGCGACAGGCCGGGAGTGGGTTGACCGATTAGATGGGTAGGTCCTTTAGCGGTTTTTTATTTCGGAGCAGCGTTAATGGGACCATGAACAGTGGCATCAATTTGTCGTAGTGCATGGGGGTAACGCGTTGAGCCAAATCGAGTAGCTTGGCATCGAGTCCAACAAAAATACGGCGCCGGTTACTCTTGACGCCATCTAAAATGATTTTTGCTGCCCGACTGGGGTGCATGCCATGATGCCTAAACAAGTCAGCCATCTCCGTCTGACTGCCACTTAAGCCTAATGCACCTGCTTTCGCGTCGATGTCAGGATCGTTTTCAGAGAATCGCGAATTCGCAACAATGTTGGTGCCGATATGGCCAGGGTGTACACAATGTACCGACAAGTTGGTGTCTTTAAACTCTCTAGCAAGTCCCTCAGTGAAGCCTCGCACGGCGAATTTGGTTGCGTGATAAACCGATTGCTTAGCGACGGCGATCATGCCGAAAATGGACGATGTGTTGACCAAGGCAGCCTCTGGTTGCTGTCGCAGATAGGGCAGGAAAGCCCGTGTCGCATTAACAACGCCGTGAAGGTTAATATCCATGACCCAGTCCCAGTCCTTCTCGGACATGGTTTCAAAATCTGCGCCAACGGTTACGCCAGCATTGTTAAAGAGTAGATCGACCTTGCCGTGCTTAGCGATGACTTGTTCCGGCAACGACTCTACCTGTGATTTATCGCCCATATCGATGGTGATGGCGGTAACGGCAACGTTATATCCTTGAACTAAACGTTCGGTCTCCTTGAGGGTGTCAGAATTGACGTCACAAATCACAACATCGGCGCCGGCACGAGCGAGAAGTAGGGCTAAGTAACGTCCCATACCAGATCCCGCACCGGTAATGACGGCAACTTTTTGCGCAAAATCTTTCATAACTACCCCACCAATTGAGTTCGCAGTAAAGCGCATCTGTTGGTGTGGAGCAAGGGCCTCCCAGTATGCAAGCCGCGAACTGCAAAAGGGTTTTGTGAAATGCGCAATACCATCAGCGGCATTCCGCAGTTGAATTGGCATTCTGGCTTGCTTGTTGGCTAGCGCCTGAGTATTCAAAAGCGTTGAGAATGCGTTGAATCTAAGGGGGATGGGCCCATCAGATTAACCTGGTCTTGTTGCGATCTTGTGTTAGCGTAATCGCTTTTGGGCGAAAACACGTGACGTACATTTTCCACTTAGCAGAACAGGACCGATGGCGCCGAGCCACAAGTCGCAATGAGATCTATTTTCCGCCAACCTTTGACCAGGATGGTTTAACCCATGCGGCGCCGGACATGGCCGCTTTGGTTAAGGTAGCCAACCAATTTTATCGACAACAGCAAGGGCCCTGGCTGGTGTTGACGATGGAGATCGCGCATCTACAGCGTATGGGCGTCGATTTGAGGTTTGAGCCTGCTAGTCCAGTTGGACACCAGACGGAACACTTTGCTGGCAGCGCAACACTATTGTTTCCTCATATCTATGGCGGCCTGACCGCCCAAATGGTTTTGCGAGAGGATGCGTTGCCACAAAGTGCAGGGGGTTGGTTCAAAGCAATCGACGTGTTCGCTGAATAACGATTAGCTGAGGTTGCGAACCGAAGGGGTTTGGGTCAGCGGCATGAAGTGCCGGCAGCATCGCGTAAAAACAGCCGAATTTCCTTGCCCTTTGGTTGAGGCCTGTTTTTTCTTTTTGTCCGTTTGTCCGTTTGTCCGTTTGTCCGTTTGTCCCGGAGACCGTCAGGGTGCCAGTTCGGGTGCTTTTGAGTATGCGAAGATGAAACTCTTAAATCGAAGTTTCAAAGATGATGGCTGAGGTTCGGTGAGATCGTCCATATTTGTAGGGGCGAGACACGCTATGTTACCGGCTCAACCGACTGAAACCATCAGACAATCATGCGAAAGCTAGACTTTGTTAGACAGTTAGCATTATCTTGCTCCTTCAGTGGAGTCAAAACTGGTCAACGACACACCATACCGTTCGGATATAACGGGACTTCTGACGAAGCTTAAAAAGGGGGGAAAATGGCGTCCATACTCAATGAAGAACAGTTCAACTATTGGGACGGTGAAGCTGGTGCAATTTGGGTCGAGCATCAGCAACAGCTAGACCAGCTGTTAACCCCTTTTACCGATGATTCAATTGCCTCCCTAGGCTCCATCGAGGGGCGACGCGTCTTGGATTTAGGGTGTGGTTGTGGTGATAGCTCAATCAAGTTGGCGGCAGCAGGGGCGCAAGTGCTTGGTATTGATTTATCCCGGCCGATGTTAGCCCAGGCCAATCATCGGGTGCAAAATTTGGCTAATCCAACTTTTCTCCATGCCGATGGGGCGGTTTTTAATAGTGAACATGAGTTCGATGTTCTGTACTCTCGGTTTGGCTCGATGTTTTTCAAAGATCCGGTTGTTGCCTTCACCAATCTCAAAGAGGCGTTGTGCCGAGGTGGCGAAATCAGACTCGTTTGTTGGCAAGCGCCTAGCTTCAACCCTTGGATGTCGGTCGGTGGACGCGCTATTGCGTCTTTTGTACCAGAGATGGAGGCGCCACGAGATCCTCGAGCACCAGGTCCGTTTGCCTTCAGCGATCCAGACTATGTGCGGTCTATTTTAGCGTCTAGCGGTTTCACGGATGTCTCGTTGACGCCTGTCACTCAATCACTGCGGGTCGCAGCTGACCTTGAGACTGCTGTGGCGTTTCAACTGGTCATCGGTCCGGCAGCGCGTGCTTTCAAAACCTTACCAAAAGACTCAGTGAAGATGGCGACGCAAGCCCTAAAAGATGCATTGGCGCCCTTCGAAACATCCACAGGCGTTGTCATGGAAGGTGCCGTGTGGTTGGTTTCAGGAAAAACTTGAGCATCGTAAGTGCTAAATGAGCTAAAAGCGATGCTCGTAGAATTTTTCAAATAACGACAGTGCATAGGAGACCGATAATGGATTTAGAACAAGCTGTTTGTATAGTCACCGGTTCATCGTCTGGCGTTGGTGCGGCAACTGTTCGGCAGTTATCGTCAAGAGGCGCCAAAGTAGTGGTGAACTATGCCCGGAGCTCAGCAGCGGCGGAGGCGGTCGCTGAGCAATGCCGAGCCCTGGGTGCGGAGGTCTTGGTTTGCCAAGCAGATGTTAGCCAAGATGTAGATTGTCGAAGACTGGTCTCAGAGACTCTGGCTCGATGGGGCCGTATCGATGTGTTGGTGAACAACGCCGGAACCACCAAATTTGTAGCGCATAGCGATTTGGAAGGCCTAGACCAAAATGATTTTCAGCATATTTATGGTGTCAATGTGGTGGGTGCATTTCAAATGGTGCGGGCGGCGACGGAGGCGCTGAAAAGCTCAGGGAATGCTGCGATTGTGAATGTGGCTTCCATCGCCGGGGTCAAAGGCGTTGGTTCGTCGATTGCCTATGCAGCCTCTAAAGGCGCGCTGATTACCATGACGAAATCCCTTGCTAGGGTGCTGGGCCCGGAGATACGGGTCAACGCTGTATGCCCAGGGTTTATTGAGGGCGAATGGTTGGCAGAAGGCATGGGGAAGGCAGTCTATGAGCAGTCTTTATCATTTCTTCGAGCCAATACCCCGCTTCAAACAACTTGTACTGCTGATACGGTCGCCGAGTCTATTCTGTCATTCATCGATAGTCATTCAGTCGTCACCGGCCAACATCTAGTGCTCGATGGCGGACACTTATTGCTTTAGTGTTGCGGGTTCACATCACTGTCTAGTTTGTTTCGTCGGGGGTCAGAATCGATCGCGCTGAAAGACTCATCCGCCTTAAGTCAGCGATTGCCGCTAAGCCCGGGAGCCCTTGATCGGCCGTTGCCTTTTGGACCAAAGGTCCGGATTTTTTGAGGCTGCTTTCTAGAATTGAGGTTACCGTTGGCGTCGCTTTGCTTCGGCGAATGAGCCGAAGCGCCTCTGCTGCTGGTCGCGTGGCCGCCAGCGCGCCCAGCGACATCGTGACGACGAGGTCTTTTGACTTTCGGCGACGTGGGAATAGGCCCTGAAGCGGGCAATTGATGTTTGGGCTCAAAGCCTTCGATTTCTTCCCGGGGTAACGGTGCTCTAATCAATCGCTCGATATCTCTTAACTGCTTAATTTCATCCGCTGCAACCAAGGACACCGCAACGCCAGTGCTGCCTGCTCTAGCGGTTCGGCCAATGCGATGGACGTAGTCCTCGGGGATGCTGGGCAAATCAAAATTGACTACTCTAGGCAGTGCCTGGATGTCGATGCCTCGTGCGGCGATGTCAGTTGCCACCAGGATCGCAACGCGGCCTTCCTTAAATCCTGTTAGGGCTCGGGTGCGTGCGCCCTGGCTTTTATTGCCGTGGATAGCTTCTGCTTCGATACCCGCTTTTGAGAGGGTCTTCACGAGTTTATTGGCGCCGTGCTTAGTGCGGCTAAAGACAAGAACTTGATGCCAACTGTCAGATCGAATTAAGTGAATGAGCAATTCAGCTTTGGATTGCTTGTCCACAGGATGGATAGTTTGCTCGATATTTTGTGCCGTGGTGTTTCTGGGCGCTACATCAATTTCCTTGGGCTGATAAAGCATGGTTTTAGCCAGTGCTCGAATTGGATCTGAAAATGTGGCTGAAAACATTAAGTTATGGCGTTTTCTAGGTAGCTTGGCTTGGATACGCTTAACATCGGGGACAAACCCCATATCCAGCATGCGATCTGCTTCATCAAGAACAAAGGTCGAGACTTGATCCAGTTTGACAGCATTCTGATTAACGAGGTCGAGTAACCGACCTGGTGTGGCCACGAGAATATCAACGCCACCGCGTAAACGTTTCATTTGTGGGTTGATATTAACGCCACCAAAAACCACCGCCGAAGTTATGCTTAGAAACTTACTGTAGGTGACGATATTTTCAAAAATCTGGGCGGCGAGCTCTCGAGTCGGTGTAATGATAAGGGCTTGCGTACGATTGGCCGGTGTTTTTTGATTTTGTGCTTCCAGACGCTGGAGAATAGGCAAAACAAAAGCCGCGGTTTTACCAGTACCAGTTTGAGCTGAGGCCATGAGATCTTGGCCTTTTAGAACCGTCGGAATGGCGGCTGCCTGAATCGCTGTCGGATGCGCATAACTTTTTTCAGCAAGTGCCTTGACTAGTGGCTCAATCAAACCGAGATCCGAAAAATGAATCATATAAATCCTTTCAATCAGAGAAGAAGTGTCGCAACTATGGGTACCCACAATGGCAGCTGACCAGAGCGGTAGGGATGCCGTGAAGGCACTGAATAGAAGGTTTAGCGACTTCTCCAATTCAGCGGGACGCACCTTACGGGCTACTTCCTTGAAAAGCAACAACTCTGAACTGATTGAAGGAGTATCGTGATCCGACCACTGCCATCCGGTCGCTTTGGGGCCTTCACCGAGCTTGCCTGCCGAGATCTGATCGACGCATCAGTACCCGGTGTGTTTAATCTGAGGATAAGTCGCCGCGCTTGACTCGAGTCTCGGGCATACGGCGTCGGCCTGAGCTGGGTTCGCATGAGCAACGGGAAAGTTAATTGCGCGCCCGTAGACTGGGCTGTTAAATCCTTTGACCTTGCGTCTTGGCTATACGGTTTCGTCGATTAAACTGCCAACCATTTTGTTGGTTGCCTTGGCAACCTCGACGCTGGCCTCTAGTGAGCGTGAGATCTGCATGCGTTCTATAACCATATCTTCGATAGGCCGCGCTCGCTGCTCTGCAAGACTGCCTCGTGCATCATAGGTCGCAGTAATTTCTCGGTCTGGCCTATCGTAGGCCCTGGCCGGATCGTCAAAGACTTCTTTACCATACTGCACGGCGGTGGGAAGTTCTTGGGTCGTAGAAAGACTGGCGAATTCTTGAGCAACGCGTCCTAGCCGCTGCGCTGCGACCGGTACGGCACTCGAGGATGAGGCATTAATGTCCATGAGCAGTAGTATAAGGTTTTGTAGCGCTTGAGCAACAGGTGAACAAGACGAGCAAGGTGGTTGTATGAATCAATCGTCATTGAGTATCAGTTTTTCGTTTAGAATGCTGGGGAGGGCAAATACCCTAGGATTACCGGTTACTTTTAATGCAATGTGTGCTCAGAAATAAAGCTGATGATGGTTGGGAGTTATACGAGCAACCAGAAGCCGTGCTTGTGGCCAACTCCCCAAGCGAAGTCGCGATGGTGCTCGCAAGCGCAGAGCGGGCAGCGTTAAATAAGCAGGTCGTGGGTTACGTTGCCTATGAAGCGGCAAGCGCGTTTGACCCTGCGCTTGTGACGCATGTTGGTGACGGACCGTTGGCGGTATTTGGGATCTTCAACGAGGCGGCACCCTTTTTGCCGTCAGATTTCAAGCCGACAACCTTGTTGTTGGAATCGAGTCGGCAATACGCGGACTATCAAGCGCAATTGGCGAGCATTAAGCAACTCTTAGCTGCAGGCGACAGCTATCAGGTTAACCTCACGCACCAGCTCACAGGCCTTTTTGAAGGCGACCCATTGGGGCTTTTTTTTACGCTTTACGACGTGCAACCGACACCCTTTGCGGCGTTTTGCTTGTACCAGCAGAAAGCGATCGTCTCGGTGTCACCAGAACTATTTTTTCGGCTCGAGGATGGGAAGATCTTAACCGAGCCTATGAAAGGTACCGCTGCCCGATATGACGATCCCAATGCTGATCTTGAGAGTAAAGCTATGCTCTCAGCGTCTATAAAAGATCGAGCCGAAAATCTTATGATCGTAGACATGATTCGCAACGATCTGGGTAGAATTTGTGAACCAGGCAGTATCGAGGTCTTCGATCTTTTTGGCATAAAATCGTTACCAACGGTGTGGCAGCAAACGTCTAAAGTCAGAGCCAGTACCCGAGCTGGATTTGCTCAGATCATGCAAGCGTTGTTTCCTTGCGCCTCGATTACAGGCGCTCCCAAGCCGCGCACCATGGCTATCATCAAGTCGTTAGAGACCGATCCACGCGGCGTCTATACTGGCGCGATCGGCATCCTAAGATCGCCCGACAGCATGCAATTTAGCGTCGCTATAAGAACCTTGTCTTTGGACACCGCATCCAAGACGGCGCGTTACGGCGTAGGTGGAGGTATTGTGTGGGACTCTGACGAGCGCTTCGAGTGGCAAGAAACCGTGCACAAATCAGCGGTTTTAAATGAGTTAACTGCTGCGCTTATCGAAACAATGCGTTACCAACCGGAAGAGGGGGTTCAGCTTTGGCGGTTACATCTAGATCGACTGACGCGTTCTGCAAAGGCTTTGGGGTATCGTCTGAATGAGGATGCGGCTTGCGAAATCGTGCAGAGCTTCTCCTCGGATGCCGCCTGCAAATTGCGGCTCTTACTGACGCGACAGGGTGCTTTGTCTCTGGAGCAAGGCCCATTGCCTGATGTCTTGGTGCCGGTACGACTTGGGCTTGCGCAAAGACCTATTGGCTTTGATGATCTCCGACTGCGTCATAAGACGACGGCTCGGGGCATTTACCAAACGCTACGAGGTGACCGAGATGATATCGATGATGTGATCTTGTGGAACCCAGAGGGATTGCTGACCGAATCTTCGATTTACAATGTCTACCTCGAAAACAACGGCCAATTGAAAACGCCTAGGTTGAAAGGGAACGGCTTAGCAGGCGTGTATCGCCAGCATCTACTGGATACTGGGCGAGCATCCGTAGCAGATCTAACCCTGGAAGATCTATGTCATGCAGAGCGGGTTTGGGTCTCTAATGCGGTTCGCGGGTTGCTCGCCGCTAAGGTTATAGATGATCCTAGCCGAATTGATCTGTCGAAAGGCCCGTAGCCGCCAGGCTGAGATCCCAAAGTTGTTTGCGGAGCGCGAGATCATTGGCCAAGGGACTCGGCTCTGCAGGGGAGCATTGATCGAAATATGCCCCTGTTGTTGACGCTAGGTCAGGCGCGGCCGCCAGCATAATGGTGGTCTGTGCACCTTTTTCAGGGCTGATAAAAATGAGCCCAAGTAAAGCTCTTATAATCCAAGGCATATCTCGCACGATGTCTGTTGCGACGCCCCCAGGGTGCAGTACGGTCGAGGTCACCTGAGTCTTGCTTAGCCGAGCCGCTAGTTCATAGGCAAACAATACATTTGCAAGCTTTGACTGACCGTAGGCACGCTGCGCGCTATATTTTTGACCCCCTTTGAATGAGTCAAAATCCAAGGTGGCTTTTTTGTGGAGCATAGAAGAAACCGTGACTACCCGAGCTGGCCCCGTCGCGATCATTGTAGGTAGTAACAACTGGGTCAAGAAGAAGTGGCTGAGGTGATTAACACCGATTTGCATTTCAAAGCCTTGTTGGGTGAATTGCTGTTTAGCAGGGAATAAGCCAGCATTATTAATTAATACATCGAGCCTTTCGTGTTGGTTAAGATAACTTGAGGCGAGTCCTCTGACGCTTTCAAGGTCCGCAAGATCAACCGGCAGATGGCTGGCGTTTTTGCCCAATATGCCCAGCGCGGTATCCGTTTTAGCAGAGGGGCGAGCGGCGATGATGACCTCGGCACCCTGCGCAACAAGGGCTTTTGCGGCCTCAAGGCCAATACCGCTGTTGCCCCCAGTAATCAGTATTTTTTTGTGCTGCATATGTCTGCTACTCCTCGTAAATCGCTCAGAACGATCAGTCTAACACCAGCAGTAAGTTCAGTTCGATTGACTTTGAAAGGCCCCAGAACTATGTTGCAGCTTCAAGTGGAGATTGTTTAAAGGAGGACTTATGAGCCAACGCGTAAAAGTTGCCGGAGTCGGCATGATCCCATTTACTAAACCGGGTGCCAGTGACGATTACCCTGTGATGGGAGAGACCGCCGCACGCTTGGCGCTGGAAGATGCCGGGCTTGATTACGGGGATATACAGCAAGCCTATGTAGGTTATGTCTATGGTGACTCGACATCGGGGCAAGCTGCTTTATACGGTCTAGGTCTTACTGGCATACCCGTGGTAAATGTTAATAACAACTGTGCAACAGGTTCCTCGGCGCTGTTTTTGGCCCGTCAGGCTGTGGCTGCCGGCGTTGTCGATTGCGCGTTGGCACTCGGGTTTGAGCAAATGAACCCAGGTGCGTTGGGAGCGGCTTTTGGCGACCGACCCAGCCCACTCAAACGATTTTTCAAGGTTCGCAAATCTATGCAGGGAGTGGATAAAAAAGCGCCTGACGCTGCGCAGTATTTTGGTGGCGCTGGTGCCGAATATGCCAAAGAATATGGCACCCGCGATGAAACCTTCGCAAAAATTTCAGCCAAGGCTCGGATTCACGCGGCCAATAATCCCTATGCGGTTTTCCGTGAACTTTTAAGTGTTGAGGAGATCATGGCATCGCCGCATATTTATGGTCCACTGACTCGCTACCAGTGCTGTCCACCCACTTGTGGCGCAGCGGCAGCGATCATTTGTAGTGAGGGTTTCGCTCGCAAGCATGGCCTCAATAACGCGATCACCATTAAAGCCCAGGCGATGACGACCGATTTTGAATCAACGCTGCATGCCGAATCCCTGCGAAAATTGGTTGGTGTGGACATGGCGAAAGCTGCTGCGGATCAAGTTTTTGAAGAAGCGGGCGTCGGTCCCGAAGATGTCCAAGTCGTAGAGCTGCACGACTGTTTTACTGCCAATGAGTTGCTTACTTATGAAGCACTTGGATTAACAGGGATAGGCTCGGCGGAGCAGTTTATTTGGGACGGTGATAACACTTACGGTGGTCGAGTTGTGACCAATCCCTCGGGTGGTCTTTTATCTAAGGGCCATCCCTTAGGTGCTACAGGTCTCGCTCAGTGCACCGAATTGGTATGGCAGCTGCGAGGAGACGCTGGGCCAAGACAAGTTGAAGGTGCCAGACACGCGTTGCAGCACAATTTAGGGCTAGGTGGCGCCTGTGTTGTCACAATGTACAGCGCGGATTAAAGCGCCCCAGGAGTTTTAGGACCAAGAGCCCAACCATGCCAAAACTCTCGAAAATCGAGCAGACAGAATTTCTGAAGGAGCCCGGCGTTTTAATGCGCATAGGGGTTACCCAGGAGGATGGTGCCCCGCTGGTAACCCCAATTTGGTTTCTCTATCAAGAGGCAGATATTTGGTTCACCCCAAGGCATAGATCGGCGTGGTTTGGTTGTATAACGGCAGACCCTAGAGTGTCTTTGTGTATTGACGAAGACGCCTTACCCTATCGAAAGGTACTGGTGCAAGGCGTGGCAGAGTGCGTGCATGAGGTCGGAATGGATGATCTTTGGCGTTCAACTTACTTAGAGATGGCAACGAAATATGTGGGGGCTCGGGGTGCTGAGCGTTATATTGCCGATACCATTGATCAACCTCGGGCATTGTTTAGGGTGAAGTTGAGTGCGGCTAAAGTTAGCAGCTGGCGAATGCCTGTTGCCGGAGAACCGGGAATGGGGATTTGGGCCAAACGGTATTACGAGCCAGGTACCGAATTCTAGTTCCCATCCACTTTGCTAATGAGAGGGCTCAAGTAACGCAAGAAGGGCGACCCATGACCAAGCAGTGGATTGTCAAGACGATGGACGGTTCTTTGGTCAAGATCACACGCCTCAATCGCCGCGCCGTAGTGCGCATTGAACAACTGTCTTAGGTATCCCCGTTGAGTTAAATCAAGTAAGCCTCGAGAGAGTGCCTGCGAGAGGCGCTTGTGCCTTGCGTGACAGTAGATCTGAAGTGGCATCGGATAGTACAGCAAGTGATAGGCCTCGATTGCCAGCATTGGATGAGTATTTTGGTAAGAGGTTTTGATTTGAGCAATTTCATTGATCCCCAAGGGGAGAAAGTCTGCTTGTTCCGTGGCCACTTTATGAACTGCATCATCGAGGGATTGACAGCCAACAACGTTGAATCGATTCTCTTGATAGATTCGAAGATCTGACCAGTCCCTAGGAAATACCATTCGCGTTTGCTGCAGATCCGAGGTGGTCATTGCTCGATAACGTTTAAGGTTGTCAGCTTTGATCAATCCAGCCCGGCAACCAAGAATACCGAAATCAACGACTTGGGGAACAACAATTTTATCGACGTTCAAGAATTTCGGATTGTCGGCGATGCTGATGGTGATATCGAAGCCTTCGGCAAAAATATTACCTTCCGCCTGGTCGGTGTCTCGAGGTGCGTGGCAGATGATGAGTTGATCTGGTGAGGCGACGGTTTTGATGTGTAAAAGCAGTTTTTCCAGCAGCACGGCTTCAAATTTTGCTCGGGTTTCGGACCGATTGCCGTTCCAGATATGTAGCGCATTTGAAAGGGGTGCCATAGGTGCGTGCTCGTTTAGGCTAAAAGCTGAGGGTTGGCTAGCCACAAGCTGAGGTTGAGACAGCCGGCAAATGATACCCACAGCACATAGGGCCCAAGGAGCGCGGTGCTCACTGGATCGATGCGGAATGCGGCGATCATTAACTGAATAAGCACAGCCACCAGCAGTGCAATTGTGGCTAGCCCAAGACTGCCTAAATGCCAGTTGAAAAAGATCCAAGACCATGCGCCATTCAGGAATAATTGAAGGTAGTAAGCCCTTAAAATAGGGTGCTTAAAGTCCCTGAGACGTTGCCATAATCGACAGGCAACGATCGCCATCATGGTGTATAGGATGGTCCACACGGGGCCAAAAATCCCTGGAGGCGGCGCCCAGCTGGGTTGTCGTAGGAGCGTATAAAACGTCGCGGCATTGATAGAGCCAAGGCTGCCGACAATCGCGGTGGCGAGCGTCAAGACCACCAAAAATAGATAGCCTAACTTGATGGACACAGGTTGGCTCACTGCCTCGAGGCCCTCTTTGGCCATCCTATAAGCATAGGCGTACTCGCTTGATAGGCGCTATAGGTGGGTTTTTCCTCAGAGAGCTTGGTCTCAATCATCGGAATACTAATACCCACAAACAAAATGATCATGGCGGTAGGTCCCGCCAGGGCCCAGTGCCAAGGGGCAGCGGTCGCGGCGATACTGAAAAGGTAAAGCCCGATCCAAAAGCCAATCTCGCCTAAATAATTGGGATGGCGACAGAATGCCCAGGAACCTGTCTTGAGGACCGCAGAGGGACTGACTCGAGTAGATCTGAACTCATGGAGCTCCTGATCCGCTTTGTGCTCCAGCCAGATGCTTAAGCTCGTCACGAATATCGCTATCAGATCCCAGCTGTTTAAAGGGTGGGACGTAGGCTCGGCGACGGCAAAAAGACTTAAGCAGCCCAGGAATACCAAAATGGTTGGAAACAGGTGAATGCCACAGAGTGAAACTAGCCCGTAGAACCGACCCGTTTGCATCTTTAGAGACTGGTATCGCCAGTCTTCGATATCAAGACCGTGCCATGTCCGTAGCCAATTCCGCGTCAGGCGGACGCCCCAGGCACTGATGAGCACTAACATGATGAGCAAGCGCATGTCCTGGGGATTAAGCAGCCATAGCCAGAGTCCGATAAGCGGTGGTGCAATGCTCCAGTAGGGGTCATACAAGCTAGCATTCCGAAAACCTACGCTGGCCCCAAAAACGATTAACGTCGCAACAATATCCGCGACAAATAGCCGAAGGATAAAATCTAGATTCGGGGTCAAGTAATAGCTCACGCCAGCGGCTAGACAGGCCAGCACATAGACAGTAGTGACAAGCATGGTAGCTTTGTTCATAGAACGACATCCTTGACGATCACGGTACCGTAAATTCGCGTTTTGAACTAGCGTCATGAGAAAGTCTAGTTTAGGCGGCAGTTGACCTGCCCGGTCAGGCGATGGTTTAGTAAATGGAAAGCCCCCTTTTCTGATTGCCGAGCGAGCACGGCAAAAAGCGCTGTGCCAAGGGGGGATGGGGTTAAGCGATGGCTGGCTCAGCCCCAATGAATGTTAATTTTAATGATGAGGGTTAAGGAGCGATTGATGCAACCTACATTTCCTGGTGTTTTTCAATACGCCTATTTTGTGGCGGATATCGAACAGGCGGCGGCGCAATTTGCTGAATTACTGGGTGCAGGCCCATTTTTTGTCGCGCCGCACCATAAAACCACGCAGTTTCAATATAAAGGGCAACCGATAGAAGCTGATGTGTCCTATGCCTTTGGCTATGCAGGGGATGCCCAAATTCAATTGATCGAACAACATGACGAGACCCCATCGATTTATCGTGACATGTTTCCAATCGGGTCGTACGGTCTGCATCATGTCGCGCGTTTGGTTCAAGACTATGAGTGGGAAAAAAAACAGTTGTCTAACAAAGGCTTTGACCTTGCTTGTGAACTTTACGCCGACGGGGTGTGGGCATCTTATTTCGATACCCGGGCTGCCATTCATTGTTACACCGAACTGCACTCGATTTCGGATAGAATCCTTAAGACATTTGACCACTGGCGGGCATCCAACCGGACCTTCCAAGCGGGTCAAGACTCCTTATTTGCACGGTAAGCAAGGATGGTCAGGAATCGATGGCTTTCATGGCACGGCGGCAGGGGCATTGCGCAACGCGTTATGCTAGCTGAACCCTGAGTTCGGACGAGAAAATTAAGAGGTGGTTATGGTAATACCAGGTGACGATGCGACATTGAAACAAGCCCTTGAGGATGTGAATACCCCCAATTTATTGCTCGTGCTGGCGACCATTACCGGTGACGATCACTGGTTGAGCGAAGAATATGCGCCAGCGCCGATTGAAGCGCCGGAGGGCAGTCTGTTTCCTGATGACTCTGGGGGCTATCCTGATGAGCAAAGGGCGAGGATCCGGGATGCAGCCGCGTTAATTATTGGTGAGGTTCGAGACGGAAAGCGATCCACCGGTAATAAGCCCGATCTTGCACGATTTCATCGAATGCTGAGATTTTCAACGGCAGAAGACATTGAACTGGAAACTGCAGAAATGCTCATGGAGGAAACCCGCTTTAAGGATAGGGATACCCAATGGCTGCCCGAATTACAAAGCGCAGTGCGCGACGGTTCAGCAGCGGATTGTCACATCGTTATCGTGGGCGCGGGCATGTCTGGCCTAGGCACAGCGGCAAAACTTAAGCAAGCGGGTATTTCATTTACCATCCTAGAAAAAAACGACGCGGTTGGGGGTACTTGGTACGAAAATCGATATCCCGATTGTGGTGTTGATACACCCAATCATTTTTATTCTTACTCGTTTCATCGAAACCCAGCATGGTCAGGTTATTTTTCTAAACGCGATGAGTTATATGCCTATTTTGAGCAATGTGCCGATGAGTTTGGCGTACGAGACCATATTCAACTGAACTGTAATGTGACGGAAATGCGCTTTGATGAAAGCGATATGAGCTGGCAGGTTTTTTTTAAAGATGGAAGTGGTAACCCAAGGACCCTTAGGGCTAATGCAGTGGTCAGTGCGGTCGGCCAACTCAATCGACCTGCAGTTCCCGATATTCCTGGTCTTGAGACCTTTCAAGGTCGGATGTGGCATTCGGCTCGATGGCAAAATGAAGATCTCTCAGGCAAGCGGGTAGGGGTAATTGGTACTGGGTGTAGTTGCGTGCAATTGTTGCCTAAAACGGCTGCAGAAGCTGGTCATACCTTTGTCTTTCAACGGACGCCTCACTGGGTCGCGCCGGCTCGAGATTACTACAAGCCGGTAGAATCAGGGCTGATTTGGGCGCTCAAACATATCCCTTATTATGCCGAATTTCATCGCGCCCGAATGATACTGGTGTTTGGAGACCGGTCTTGGCCTGCGGTCGTGACTGACCCAGACTGGCAAGATCAGTCGGTATCTGTGAACGAGGCCAATCACGCGATGCGTGAAGTACTAACCGAATTTATTAAAGAAGGACTGGGTAGCAAGCAGTCCTATGTGCCGCATTGCGTGCCGAATTTTCCGGTTTGGGGAAAACGTCTCATTGTGGATAACGGTTGGTACGAAACGTTGGCGCGAGACGACGTATCTTTGATCTCAGACGGGATTGATCACATTACCGAGACTGGTATTGTCACCAAAGATGGTCAACACCATGCCTTAGATATCCTGATCTTAGCGACCGGCTTTCAGTCCAATCAGTTGCTCAGTCCAATGTCGGTAAAAGGTTTAGGTGGACAGGATTTAGCTGCTTTTTGGGGCGATGCTGCGAATGCTTTCAAAGGCACTACGGTGCCGGGCTTTCCCAACCTCTATTGCCTCTACGGCCCCAATACCAACATCGTCCATGGCGGCAGCATTATCTACCAGATAGAGTGTCAGATTCATTATGTGATGCAGTGTTTAACGGTCATTGCAGGCGGCAGTAAGCGGGCGCTAGATGTGCGCACCGAAGTCAATGAAGCTTATAACGATGAGGTGCAGGCGTTGAGTGCGAAGCTCGCCTGGGGTCACCCAAGCGTAGAAAGTTGGTACAAAAATCAAGCAGGACAAGTCGTTAACAATTCGCCCTTCAGTCTGCAAAAATTTTGGGCAGTAACCCATGATTTAGACCTCAGCGATTATCGGCTGCTGGGGCCTGGAGCAAATGATTGAGATCAGGGTATGTCTAACATAACCGGCAGAACGCTCATAACCAGGGCCAGAGCAGCAACCCGGTTGAACCAAATCAAGCGGGTTCGGCTCTTAAGAGACGCTGCGATGACGGCACCGCTATAACTCCATAGCACGACAGAGCCCACCGTTACCCAAAAGAAGAGGCCTACCAAAATGCCGACTTCGGTCAAAACAATTTCGGCTGGATTGGTGTAGGCAGAAATCGCAGAAATAATGACGACGACACCTTTAGGATTGATCCATTGAAAAAGGGCAGCCTCTGAAAATCGCATTGGTCGAGGACGTCTTTGTTTATCTAGGGTGTCACTGCGAGCTAGGCGAAACGCAATATTGAAGATCATAGCCAGTCCTAACAGTCTGAGAATCCACTGAAGACCGGGGATCACCGATAATAACCAACCAAGACCCAAAGCGGCTATGAGTACTAATAAGGTAAAGCCAAAAATGACGCCCAACATATGGGGTATGGTGGCGTGCCAGCCAAAATTGGCGCTGGAGGCGGCAAGCAGCAAGTTGTTAGGGCCTGGCGTAAAGGCAGCGACCGTCGCAAAGGTGGACAGCGAGATCAAATCGGTGGTTTCCACAGGCATAGACTCCCAGAGGAACACATTATAAGCCAATCTGGGCTGCCAGACCCAACGGAGTCACGAAAATTAAATTGGTTAGTTAGTCTGTCTGCAACAAAAGCGTACGGGGTATTGCGACTTCTAACGCTGTGATAATGCCTTCACGTGCCATGATACTTTGTGTCTGCGCGACCGACAGCGATTGACCATGGATTAATGACGTTGCATCAGCATCATGAACCATAATGGAAAACCCATCTTGCCCCAGCTTGTAGATAATCGGGATTTGGCACCAAGTGAAGGCTAGGGTCCCCTCTTGAAGCGCTTTTTCCTGCCAATGTCCTGCAAGATCAAGGTAATTGAAACTCGTGGGCACAGTGGTAAATTCAGCTAATTGTAGCAATTGGGGCGTTATGGTTAGCGCGCCTGCCTCAACTCGCAGCCCGAGCTCGCCAAAGCGTGACAAAATCTCCTCTTTGACCTGACCCGTCATGCCCGGTTGTTGAGCTCCCGCATGCATCGGACTGTGAGAATAAGGGTCAAAAGGAATGGCCCCAAATGCCTCGGGAGACTTGTTGAACCCTAGACCGTTACGAATACGGTAGTAGTAAGATACCAGGGTGGCAAGTGTATCGGCATCAGTTTCAGCGTCTAAGGCGTCAAAGACGGTCTCTTGAACGGCCAACAGTAGTTTGCCAACCATATGCCAGTAAACGCAGCCAAGCCCCTCAAAGCCAAACATGCCCCCTGACCTGCCAGTAAAAGCGTGATGATTAAAAACTGCTTCATAAAGCGCCTGAACAGAAGCCACGGCTTCGGCATCATGCTCAAGTCCATAATCCGGTATTACGGTGGCTAACACAGCGGCCACCGCATCTGCGTTGACACAGTCTGGTTTAAACCTATAAGAGCCATTTGCATCAGGTTCGACTAACCGGTAATCCTTAGCCGCAAGCATTTGGGTGATTAAGGACGATTGATCTGTCTGTGCTTGGGTGATGACATTTTTTTCGAGAAATTCGGTTAATGCCCGATCAGGGTAGAGCATAAAAGTTTCTAGATCTGCTCGATAAATATCGCTGGCAAACAGTGATTCGAGTAGGTCGATGGCGCCCTCGGGTGACAGTGATTTCGCGCTTAAAGCTGCCACTTGACCCTCTAGCATCGGATAGAGTCTGTCGATTTTGATCTGATCAGGCTTGAGTGCGAGCAAATTGTAGGTATGAAAGAGTCCATCCGAGCGTTGATTCGCCGCGATAGACAGGTCAAATAAGCGCAATGCAGAAGATAACAGTTCCACAAGCGTGTCGCGGTCAAAAGCAGTCGCAACCAGCGATTCTTGATGGTAAACCCGGGCGCGGTACTCGCTGCCTGCGGTTCCCAGGGCCTCAAGCGCCCGCCATCGTTCCTCGTCAGTCAGCGTCCCCGCACGTCTTGCAGCAAGAATCTGTTTGAGCGCTGCGGCACTGGCGTTCAAGTGCTCACCAACTGCCTCGGTCAGTTGAATCGATGTTGGGCAAGATTCAACGAATTGTTGCAAAAAATGCGTATACCGGCGCAGATAGCAAAGTGTAACAAAGGAGATGCCATGCCCAACCAAAGCGTTGTTACCATCATTCCATTCTGGTCGTTGAGTATTCAACCAAATGCCGCCATCAACGATAAAATTGGACAATTTGCTGAGCAGGGGCACGACTAATTTCTCAAGCAAACTGACTAAGTAGACTTGGCCATCCGCATCGTGCAGCAATTTACCATCGTTGCCTTTCTCGCTAACTCGAACGTCGATTTGCTCAGCGATGATGTGGTCAAAAATGACGGTGTTTTTAGGGTCCTCTACAAGGGCCTCAAAGGGTTTTAAGCGGTAAGGTACATTAGCGTAGGCAAACTGATTTTCTAGCAACAGGCTTTTTAATTTGCCTGGATGCAGAGCCTCAGACATTTCTAAAAATTTGAGCAAATAGATGATCTGGTGATCGCCCCAGTAGCCGATATAGCTCCAAGGGTCCTCAGGGTCCTCAATTTCCCAGTCGATGCCCGATTCGGTTACTCGGTATGGGTTGTAGCCATCAATTGTCGATGCGTTAATAAATTTGGCGATCATATTTTCGATAAATTCGGGGTAGCTTATGCCAAGGGCTTCCCAGTTTTGAAAAATATCTCGCCAATTACCTTCATAGGCTAAGGCACGTTTGCCGTGTGCATCTGTGAGCTTAATATCGAAGTGATTCCAAGGCCGCGAAGGGTCCCCGTGTCGTCTCCCAAAACTGATGGGTAAATAATCGAGCGCCAAACGTCGCAGTTGTCGGTTGCCTTGATTAGCCATGGCACGATTTAGCGCCTCACGCTGGAATTGGTCCGGCAAATCTGCAATCGCTGCGCTGCCTTCTGTGACAAGATGTTGATCAAATGCAGCGATAGAAGCGATGAAATCTGCTTTATTGATGACACCACCGTCGACAAATGTGCCTCCACGCATGAGATTGAAAAGCGTGTTGGCATAGTGATGAACCGTAACAGCCTCCTCCGCTGCAGTTTGGAGGCCATCAGCGCCTGCCACTAGTTTGACGAGCTTTTGTTCTGTGCTTGCGACGTCTTTTTGAATATCTGTCTGAAGATCATGCGAATTGAGTAAAAGCGCTCTCAAGTGAGTAACGGCACTGTGACTTAACTGCAGGTTGGCAACAATGGACCATTGCGCTGGGGACTGGGGTGAGAGATGAACAGTGGTATGTACCATATAGGCGCCACGCACACCTCGCGTGTTCATTGTCTGAAGCTGCGGTTCTTCGAGTACGAAGGCATCGATCTCGCGTTGATCGATTAAGATCTCTGGGTTTTCGATGCCGACAACAAATGCAGTGTTGGCACGGAGTGATTCATTGGCTTGTGCCCGATCAGAAATTGCTGAGTACAGCGTGAATAATCCGAGCCGAGTTGAAGGATCTAATTCGCTGCGCTTGTAGGCATCAACAAGATTGCTAGAGGTTTCTTGCATTGCCCTCGGGGTGTTGGCAGGAAGAATGTTTTGCAGCCCGCTTAGTAGCTCAACACTCAAGTCAGTTCGCCCTAGATTGACAAGCTCGCTGCTAACAACAAAGCCATAGATATCGCTTGTTGCCCAAGTGAGTCGATAACACAGGTTTAAGGTGTGGTTGATCTCCTCAAAACAAACCTTTGTGCCAAGTGAATTCTTATAAAGATTTCTTGAGCAATTGCCTTTCCATGCCCGTTTATGCAACCAAGGTGACCAAAGATGCCGTTCACCTCCTGAGCGTACTCTGAAATGGGTAAAGGCGCCTGTATGGCCGTGGCTTTCATGTATGCGATCGACAGTGATGTAAGGGAAAAGGGCAAACTCTGGTGCGCGCCGCCCAGCAGTCAATCCAGAGGTTGAGGACAGGAATAACCAGTGATCAGAGCCAGAAGCCAGCGTAATAAAAAATGGTGACAGATGATCGACATCGCGAATTTGATACCAGCGCTCGCGATTCATGGTGACATAGGCACCGGATTCAGAGTGTTGAGGGGCAGGTTGGATCTTAAGATGTTGCATAATTCGCTGCCTGATACCGATCTTGTTATCTGCGATAGGGTGTACCCTGACCGATGAATGAGTCATCGATGAATGAATCAGCCGCCCTTAAAATCGCTAAATCTCGCCCCTAATGTTGCTCTCAGTTGTGGCCTTACCGTGAGAGACAGGGCGCCGCGTCCATCGCACTAAGCTAATGGTCACCACCAGAAGCAATGAAACGGGAGAGCCGAAGTAGAGTCAACGGTAAATGCGTTGAAATGGCTGAGTCCTGCGGGTAAGGCGGTTATTAATAAATACCTTTTGTTGGGAGTTCGATGTTGGTCGATCAATGCTGGTTTTTGTCGCCGATTAAGTTGTCTCAATGGGGTGCGCCGGTTTGACCCAAGCAGAGGCGAATGAAATAATGACAGCGTTGTCATTATAACCAGTCGAGTAGATTGGTACTGCGCTTTTGGGGTAGATTGCCTCGATTGGGAGGCGGCCTAAGGATAGGTTAGACGAGCATTCCTTAAAAATACTAAAAGCAACCTTAAGCGGATCGATATGACCGATAACACCCTCGATAGAGATGACCAGCAAGGCAAACCTGCCACCATTTTTGATGTTGCCAAAGCCGCGGGTGTCTCGATCAAAACAGTTTCGAGAGTTATCAATCTAGAAGGTAACGTCCGCAAAGTAACCAAAGATAAAGTTGATGCGGCGATCAAGGCGTTAGATTATCAGCCGAACACGGCGGCTCGCGTGCTCTCAGGAAAACGGTTTTATGTCATTGGCTTGATTTACGAAAATCCCAGCGAATTTAGTTATATGCAGAAAGTCTTAAACGGCGCGCTGAGGGCCTGCGAGGCAGGCGGATACACTTTGCTGCTTCTGCCAATTTCACTTCCTAACCCCGGGTTGATAGCCGATGTCCGGCGATTTGTGTCGCAATCACGACTTGATGGGGTCGTGTTGCCTGCCCCACTGGGGGACTTTCTTGATATCCAGCAACTGCTGAACGAATTGGCGATTCCTTTCGCGCGGATTGCTCCCAAAAATCAAGTGGCACATGACATTCATATTCGTTGCAACGATGAACAAGCGAGTTTTGAGTTGACTCAATACCTCATTGAGCAGGGGCATCGTCGACTCGGTTTCATCAAGGGTGATCCCATTCACGGTGCAACCTCGCATCGATTTCAAGGCTACTTGCGGGCGCTGGAGCAAGCGGGTATCGAATTTCGTGGCGAGTATGTTGAAGACGGTATGTTCTCATTCGAATCAGGTAAAACAGCCGCTCGGGCTTTGCTCGATCTAAAAGAAAGGCCAACAGCAATCATTGCGAGTAATGATGATATGGCGGCAGGAACAATATTTGAGGCCCGAGAACGTGGTTTGGGGATACCCCAAGCACTCTCGGTGGTTGGTTTCGATGATACCCCGATCGCATCGAGGATTTGGCCGCCGCTCACGACAGTGCGGCAACCGATTGTTGAGATGGCCGAGGCCGTAACATCGCTATTGATTCAACGCCTAAGGGGGGAACACGTTTCCTCAATAGCCGAACCATTCACATGTCATATCGTAACCCGAAATTCTACCGGGCCCGCGCAATCGTGAGAGATCAAGACGCTGGTTCGCATATCACGGTCGATGGGGGTGAGGCCTGCCTAAAGTTTGCAACTTGCGCTAAGGTAGACAACCTTTTTTGGCAGGTAGTGCGCGGGCGCTTATCCTTATCCGTCCTTTTGATTAGTGTGCTGTTGAACGCTTGTACCCAGGCAGCCGGCCCTCCTAGCTTTGTCGAGATCAAAGGCACGCCTGGAAACTACCAACTTATTCGAGATGGAGCGCCTTACCAAGTGCGAGGTGCTGGTGCGGTTCCTGGTTCGCTCAAACAGCTTAAAGCCTTTGGCGCCAATTCAATCCGTACTTGGCATGTTGATGATGCGTTGCTTGATGAAGCTGCCGCGTTAGGACTGACAGTGTCGGTCTGTTTAGATGTTGGGCGAGAGCGTCTTGGCTTTGACTATAGCGATGCCGCGGCAGTTGCGGCTCAATTGGCGCGCTTGCGGTCTGACGTTACCCGGGTAAAGGACCATCCGGCACTTTTGACTTGGATAATTGGTAATGAATTAAATCTCAATGCCAGCAATCCATTGGTTTGGGATGCAGTCAATGATATCGCCAAAATGATTCACGAGGTCGATCCAAATCATCCTGTCACGACCGCTCTTGCAGGATTCTCAGCCAAAGATGTTAGTTTGCTTAAAGCCCGTGCACCCGAGTTGGATTTTCTGAGCACTCAGGTATACGGGGGCATTATGGGCTTAAGGCAAGCGATTGAGACCTTAGGTATTACAAAGCCCATCATGATTACTGAGTGGGGTACGAAAGGGCATTGGGAAGTACCGCAGACCGTCTGGGGTGCGCCAATCGAGTTAAGTAGTACAAAAAAGGCAGAGTTCTATTTGGACGGTCATCGAAAGGCGATTGCTTCAAACCCTGGCGTGCTCATTGGATCTTATGCCTTCTTATGGGGGCAGAAACAAGAACGTACGCCCACATGGTATGGCACGCTATCCGATTCAGGTGCGCCCACCGAGGCAGCAGATGCGCTCGCTAAAATATGGACAGGAAACTGGCCGAGTAATCGTTCGCCCAGCGTTGATCACATTCGTATCAACGGCAGCGCTGCGACAAACAGTGTGTATCTTGAACCCGGGAGTCTTGCTGAGGCGACAGTGGTGGCGAACGACCCTGAGTCAGAGGCCCTGGAAATGCGATGGACCTTGCGATTAGAGAGCGAAAGCGAGGCAGTCGGCGGCGACCGAGAAACACTACCCGCCATGGTCCCCGATCGAATTGTCTCCCAAAGTGCAGGGCAAGCAATGATTCGCGCGCCGAGTCAAACGGGCGCTTACAGACTGTACGTAGAAGTTTTTGATGTCGAGGGCCACATGGGTCACGCCAATTTCCCTTTCTATGTGAAATAGCGTCCGCTAAGGGCGCGCAAAGGTAACGTTATGAATAAATTAGAACAGCTTAAGGCGATGACCGATGTGGTTGCTGATACCGGTGATATTGAAGCCATTGCTCAGTTTCAACCCCAAGATGCGACGACCAACCCGTCGCTGCTGCTTAAAGCCATTGAACTCCCGGCCTATCAATCGTATTTACAAGCAGCCAAAGATCTCATTAGGAAAGATGGCTCAGCTTTAGCATTACAGCGTGCATGTCAGCAACTCGCTGTCGATATCGGTTGCGAAATATTAAAACTGATTCCAGGTAGAGTTTCTTCTGAGGTCGATGCACGATTATCCTTCGACACCGAGGCAACCGTACGCTATGCCGAAGAGATGATCGATCGATACGCAGCAAAAGGTATCTCTCGGGAACGAATTTTGATCAAAATAGCGAGCACGTGGGAAGGGATTGAGGCGGCCAGACGACTCGAACGATCGGAAATTCAATGCAATTTAACCTTGCTCTTTGGCTTTGGTCAGGCTGCGGCCTGTGCTGATGCGGGTGTCTACCTGATCTCGCCATTTGTCGGGCGAATATTGGATTGGTACACCCAGCAGACTGGTAATGTCTACCAGGCATCAGAAGACCCGGGTGTTTTATCGGTGCGCCGGATTTACCAGTATTATAAAACCCATGGTTATCAAACCGTTGTGATGGGCGCGAGCTTCAGAAATGTTGGTGAAATAGAGGCGTTAGCCGGCTGCGATCGGTTGACGATTAGCCCCAATTGGTTACAAGCACTCTCCGAGGATTCAGGCCCTTTGACGCGTCGACTACAGCCGGGTGACCATTCACAGGTAGACAAAGTCTCGGTATCAGAGTCGAGCTTTCGGTGGTCTTTAAACGAAGACGCAATGGCAACTGAAAAACTTGCCGAAGGCATTAGGAAATTTGCAGAAGATCAAGCAGCACTCGAAGACCTTCTTCGCTAACCAAGGGCTCATGGGGCGTCGCTAAATGTCTCGTACCTGGCGCCATGGGCTGTCGCTTATTGTCGCGTAAGCAGCTCCCTGGCAAAGCTCGATGCAGACAGGAAGGCGGATTCTGCGCCTTGCTCACCGCCCCAATCTCCACAAGCCCCAAGTTGCTTCGCTCGGTCTAACCAAAATGGATTGGTATGGGCACGGACTACCTTAGCGTAGCGCCATCGATGTACGCTGATAGCCTTAAGCCCTGAGCCCAAGTGGGCTTCAGCGGCTGCGGCAAGCTGACCCTGAATGAACTCAGGCTCATGGTCTATGTGGGCCTCAGTCCAAAGGGGGTCGGCGAGTGCTACAAGGGTTGGGTTCGATGCTCGACCTGGTTTGTCAGAGTTGATAATTAAACGCTCAAGGACTGAATCCTTAAGACTGGCGACCGCCCAACTGGGGGCTCGTTCGAGGCTGCATAGCAAGGCCCAGACAGGATGATAACGAACTGAAGGTATCGAAAAAAAAGGCTCAAAAATTTGCGTTGTCTGGGGCACTGGTGCCGTTGAGATAACCCATTTGAAAGGTCCCCAATGCTCTCCGCCAGCGTGTAGGTTCCATTGTCCAGGTTGGCCGGAGATATGCTCTATGTTGGTCTCGAGTAACACAGAGGCATCGTTGAAATAAGGTTTGAGCCATTGGTTCATGGAAGGCGTGCCGACATAGTGAGGCTCAAACCAATTCCGCTTGTAGGGTTTTTGATTAGGCGAAAAAGTGGTTTGTTTAGGTGACCATTCGGTCAGGGTATCGCCAGCGAGTGAGCGCGACAGAAATTCTCTAAACGAGGCTGATCGGGCCGTGAAATAAGGTGCGCCATGATCCCAGGATGCTGCTGAGCCCCGCCGGGTAGCAAGGCGTCCACCAAAGCCTCGAGATTTCTCGAAAACGACGCAAGGGTGATGGGGGGCTAAAATGTGAGTGCAGACGGCGCCTGCTAGACCTGCGCCGATGATGGCAATGGACATGTTAAGAACTCGATGAGGCGACGTTAGGTGTTTCGTCAGGCGCTTTCATTTTTCGGTATCGTATTTGATTTACCAGCCGGCTGATGGCGAATAAAGGCGTACACCGGCATGGCTGCTACCAGCAGAATAAAACCATAGTAAACCGTCTCTTGGCCTGCACCAACGATCACCAGCAGAGCGTAACTAAATGCAAGGGCTGCGGTGACCAATTTGCGGCCTGCTTTGGGCTGGCCTCGAAACAAGATGAGCGCAGTGATCGCCGCAAAAGCAAGTGGTATTAGCGTGGTTAGGGTCGACAGCAGAATCATCATATTAAACGCTTCAACCAAGCCTTTGTAATAATTGGTCAAGACTAAAATGCTTGCGAATATCCCTGACACAACCATTGCTCGTGCTGGTGTGCCGCCTGAGTTCAATCGGTCTAAATTTCCAGGAAAGAGCCCGTCAAGGGCTATGGCGCGAACCAATTGTCCTGATAGCAAAATTTGCGCGTTTAAGGCACCAGCGGTTGCCATGATTGCACCGGCGGCGATAATGCCGGCGCCGGCTTTACCTAAACTGGCAACCGATGCATCAGCAAAAGGCGCAGATGATGCGGCTAAGGTTTCAGCAGGCAGCAACAAAATAACGCCCAGATAAGCGATCACATAAACGGTCAAGACGGTCAGAGTGCCCGCGATTAAAATCCTTGGAATCAATCTTTCGGGGTCTCTCATGTTGTCAGCTGGCACTGTGCCACCCTCGATGCCAACGAAGGCCCACATCACCAAAGTGACGCTGGTAGCAATTACGGCTAGATAATGGCCATCCGAGGGGTTGACGGGGGGTAATTGATCAAAATCGCCGCCGGCCAAACCTAGTAAGCCGACCAGCAGCAAAGGCAAAATTTTAAGAAGCGTAGTCAACAGTTGTACCCCTCCAGAGGCAGCGACTGACCGGCTGTTGATTGCGATTAAGCTCCAAATCAGAGCAAGGGTCATCGCTGCGGAGGCAGCGGCGCTGTCGTTCAGGATGGGAAAGAAAAAGCTCAAGTAGCCGACGCAAGCGACTGCGATTGCCGCAGTTGCCGCCCAAAGCGCGATCCAATATCCCCAACCAATCCAGAAACCGATAAAATCGCCCATGCCGGCTCGAGCGTAGGCATAGGGTCCTCCGATAACAGGTAGGGTTTTTGAAAGATCGGCAAGCATCAAAGATAAAACCAACGCACCCGCGCCGGCAATAAGCCAACCTGCTAACCCGAGTAAACCGTAGGGGGCAAGAAGGGCGGGTAACATAAAGATACCTGAGCCGATGGTGCCACCCACCACAAGCGACCAACCTCGCCAAAAGCCAAGAGCTTTTGGCGGTACGGCCCTCGCTGAACGAGGTTTTGAGGCAGCAGCTTTGCTGGCTTTAATAGGTAACTCCTTGGTCCATCGTAGGTCTCACTCTATCCTAGAACCCATCGAAGGGCATCTCTTTTGCGTGTCGGACTGTGAGGGTTTTTTGTCTACTTCTCCACAAGGCCAGCGCTTAGCGCTTGATCTAAAAATAGCCGTCTAAGCGCTACCGGCGAGGATACGGGGTGTGCCGCGATAGTGCATTGGGTATGATTGAACGCATCATTTATAAGAGGTTCGATTGATGATTAAACAGGTAGTATTTCTAAAAAAGAAGTCTAATCTTGACACCGCGGCGTTTCGAACCTACTACGAGCGTCACCACCGGTTAATCGGTGAGCGGGTGCTCGGGGGCTATGTCACGAAGTACGTCCGGCGCTATATCGACCAAGCTCAGCCGAGCGTCGAAGAGCTGCCTTTCGACGTCATTACCGAGATGTGGTTCGCTGACGCTGAGCGTCAAAGCGCCTGCATGCAGCATTTAAGGGATCCGGCCATAGCGAGCGAAATTGCAGCTGATGAAGCTCGTTTGTTTGAACCCGGCACCAAATGGGGTTGCGTGCTCAGCGAAGTCGAAAGCGAGATGTAGCCTTTAGTCGCGGTGCCCAGCGCTAGGCTGTCAGTTAACGCAAGTGATAAGTGAGCACACGATTTTTAGCCAGAGGAACCTCTAGTCCATTCCAGCGGCCCAATGCATCATAATCTACGAAGATTTGTTGTTCCGGAGCGACAAGCTCAAACCGCTGAGCATTCGGAGCGCTATCATTTAAAGGGGCAACGGGTGATATGGCAACCTCAGTCAGGGCTCCGGTTTGACCATTGACTAAGGTGGTTTGATTGCGAAGATTGGGCGCCCAATAGGCGTAACTCCAAAGGCAGTCCGGAGCATCGGGAACGGGCACTGATGACGCGTTATTCTTCGAAAGCATCAATTTATCTTGATCGAGCGCCAGTGCAATATTCGTGGTCTTGCCATTGGTCTCGGTGACCGATTGCAGCGACTTGAGACAATCGCCTTGCCAAAGTTCATCGTGCTGATGACGATAGCTAAACACCACCACCCCTAAAATTTTTAGGGTGTACTCGGCAGATCCAGCGACCAGTGTAGATCCGGGCGCCGTCTCCTTGACGGTGATCTTATGGTGACCGATCGCCTTATCATTCAGTCTGACCTCGAAGTCATAAGTGTCTGCGTTGGAATTGTTTGCGCAGATGATGAGATACAGACTCATGATGATACGGATCATAGGGCTCTAAGCAGCACGAACTTCTTTGAGTTACGACAAACCCGCTTTTGAAGATCAGCTCTAGAACCGGGCAGTCTGTAACGGACATTCTGTTTGCAACGAGATCGTGGCGCCTTGAGTTGCCGGCGCAGAATTGGCCGATTAGGGTATGACAAAGGCGACTTGTGGTCGGTGCGATGCACTGCACAGTGGCGACCCTAGCCGGCCTATGACTTGGATTTAGTAAAGATACTCGATTTCATCATTTACGAAGGTATAGCGGGGATGCTTGTACCAGCCGTAGAGTAACGCGTGTCTGGGTTCCTTATGGACTTTGGTACGAAATACTACCAATTGGCCCGCGACTGGTTCTAGCCAAAAGTCCATGTCATAGACTTTTTCCTTGTCCGTACTGTCATGGAAGTCCGTGCAGGCAAAATAAACGCGTCGACTAATTTGTCTAACTGGATCATGAATTTGCATGAATTTAAGTGTTAGCGGGGTTTCGGTCAGGTCGTCGATGGTGTGCCAAAAGCCGTCTTCAGCAACGAGTTCAGCAATATGCGCTGTCATTGCGGCCTTGATATCCTCTGCATAGAACTGAGGCTCATCGGCTGCAGCCGATGAGCCGAGTGTCCAGAAAAGGCCAATTATCGAAACGATGCGCAGGTAGCCCAAGGCCAGTGTAGCTTGTTTCACGAGCAATCCCTGATCTATCGGATGGGTCTAGCTATCGCTTTTTTTAAGCCCAAAAAAAGCTTGCCAGTCCCGACCGTGTACCAAATTAGGCTTCCGGTCTTTCCACGGCAGCCTTACCGCCGTGCTCTTGGCTGGGCTTTTCTACTGCTGCTTTACCGCCATGCTCTTGGCTGGGTTTTTCCGCTGCTGCTTTACCGCCGTGTTCTTGACTGGGTTTTTCTGCTGCTGCTTTGCCGCCATGCTCTTGACTGGGTTTCGCTGCAGCCGCTTGGCCACCATGTTCTGATTTTTGCGGGGCAGCGCTGCCGCCATGCTCTGCTGCAATAGTAAGCGCTGGTACGAGCAATAAACCTAAGATGAAATAACGCATGATAATCTCCTTAAACGGTCAAATGGTTAAACTTGGCTCAGGGTAGAAAAGTATTACACTAACAGATATCTCCAGAAAAACGGCATAAGGAAAACGGTTATCTTGGTTCAACCTGATTTCGCTGGCTGACTGAGATCAAGGTTAGCGTTGTCCATAGGTTCTACCAACCACTGGCTCAAAGACTGCGCTCGCCCTCGGGCATCGGGTAAGCCTATTTCTACCGTCGTCATAGAGGCCTTGCTAAGCCGAGGAGCCAGAGTCCGAAACATCGGATCCCAAAAACTGAATATTGTTGAAAAATTGGCATCTCCTAAGTCTCTTCGAACCGCGTGATGAGTGGCGTGGAAGCGAGGCGTTACAATCACTGCGCTCATCCAGCGCTCAATCGTGTCTGGCAGATCGCAGTTGCTGTGATGGGCTTGGGCGCAAAAACTTACCAGCGCCTCAAACAAAAACCAGGCAAAAGCAGATGGTCCCCAAATTAGGACCCATATGGCTTTTGCGAACATCGACAAGATGAGTTCCCCCGGATGAAATCGAAGGGCTGTTGAGACATCTATTTCGGTGTCGCTGTGATGGGCCTTATGAAACCGCCACAGGAAGGTGACTCGGTGGTTGGCACGGTGCCAAAGATAGTCGAAGCCATCAAGAATGAGCACCGACAAAAAGAACTCCAGTGGTCCGGAAAGGCCAAGCCATCTGGCGATTCCCCATCCTTGCTGTTCAACGTAGACGAGCCATGCAAGCATTGGCACAAAGGTTAGCAGACGTACGAGGCTCGTATTGACCAACGCCATAAAACCATGACGCACCAGCCGGCCGACCTTGGAAACGCTTGACTCGCGAGCGGCGCTGAGCGCTTCGATTATGAGAAAAACAGTTAGCCCGCCAATAAAGACAATGAGTTTGCCGGTATCTAAATCGATGTCCATAAAATCACTTTAGCCAATTGCAGGGTAAAACAAAAACCAGTGACCCACGGTCTGAATTCACAAGGATAACGGTCTTTTTCAGGGTTTACATTAGCTTTAGAGGATGGGGGCTTTGAGGGCCGGGTCGCAAGGTTTGTCAATTCAACACGGGTACACCGGACGTAGACTTGAAATTGCGCCTTTTTGGCAATCTTGATAAGGTTCGCGCCGAGCTAACTAAGGAAGTCGTCATGCAAAAAGTAGGTGTTTTGGGTGCAGGAACCATGGGCGCGGGCATTGCCCAGGCATTCGCTAGTGCAGGTCTCACGGTCGTGCTGCGAGATATGTCAGACGAACTAGTGGCTGCTGGTCTGGGTACGATTCAAAAAAACCTTGATCGACAGGTGGCCAAAGGGAGCTTGAGCGAAATTGAGTATCAGGCGATCTTAGGTCGGGTGGAGCTGGCTACGGAACTTGCTGCTGTGGCTGATTGTGACCTCGTTGTCGAGGCCATCGTCGAGCAAATGGACATCAAGAAAACCGTCTTTGAAGCGCTGGATAAAACCTGTAAGCCTGAGACCATTTTTGTTTCAAACACGTCCTCGTTATCGATAACAGAGATTGCCAGTGCGACCAACCGCCCAGACCGGGTCATGGGGATGCACTTCTTTAACCCTGCTTCAATCATGAAACTGGTTGAACTCATCCGGGGAATCGCGACCTCGCAGGCAACCGTAGATGCAGTTCAAGCTGTGGCATTGGTGATCGACAAGCAACCGATAGAAGTCGCAGAGGCACCTGGGTTCGTGGTGAATCGTATTTTGGTACCGATGATTAACGAAGCGGTGGGGATTTTAGCCGAGGGTCTCGCGTCGCCCCAAGATATTGATGCAGCGATGAAGCTTGGAGCGAACCATCCCATGGGACCTCTCACGCTGGCCGACATGATCGGACTCGATGTCTGTTTGGCTGTGATGGATGTATTCCACGAAGAATTCGGTGATTCAAAGTATCGCACGCATCCGCTCCTGAGAAAGTATGTTAGAGCGGGATGGTTAGGCAGAAAATCAGGTAAGGGTTTCTACGACTACAGTTAGGACTCTTTCCTAGAGACCTAGCAACCGTTAGGCAGTGAGGAAGTCGCTGCAGGTTTTGAACAGTTGTGTTCTGCGTTTTTCAAGCAAAATTGAATGGGTTGCATCAGCGATCACGGTCATTTGTTTGGTGAGCATGGGGTCTAGACGCGCAAAAACGACGGCGGCCTGACCGGGTGTCGTCTCGTAATCTAAAGCGCCAACAATAATGAGTGTGGAGGCTTGTATTTGTTCCGGTAGATACCATGGCTCGCCGGTGATCGCACAGTGCAAAAAGTCTGCGGCGACGCCGGTCGGTGCTCGTAAATAGTCGTGCGTATCTCGATGGTAATCGGGATCCACCTCGACTGCCTGTTGACACCAGATCTGGGCAACTTTTGAATCAATTAGGTTTTCAAAGACCCCTGGCCTCAAGCCGATGGACCATCGAGTCAGCGCACTATCGGCCGAAACCGTACGATAGGCCGGCACAGGTTGCAGACTTGTTTCCGGTTGATGCATCACCCAGAGGGCACCTAAGAGTATTAATCGATTGATCTTTTCAGGTGCTTGGCCAGCAAAAGCGCCGCAGATCACCGTGCCCCAGCTATAACCAATAAGCGATAGGTGCCGGGTTTGGGTGCTGGCAAGAATGTGATCAACGGCGATGGATACTTCTTTAATGGCGTCCTCTGTGGTCATCAATGGTGGATTAGCATCGGCAGGCTGCGCCATTGCGCTCGGCCGGTCGGCTAATCCATAGCCCGTTAGGTCCAGGCACCACGTGTCATAACCCTCCTGGGCCAGATGGTCCATCCAAGAATAACCAGCGATGGCATAGTCAAAGGTGTGGGTGGAACCATAGGTAGCGCCGTGTACAAAGAGCACAACGCCGCGAATCTCGGTGCCTAGCGTCTGGTCAAGCTTTCGCCGCAGGTAAAAATTGGCACCAGCTTGGCTCCCGGCTATTAAATATTCAGAGATCGTTATCATTTTTTTCTGACAAACGTATTACGATTTATCGACAGGCTGAGCTGAGTGTAAAAGGGTTGCCACAAGCTGTCGGTTCGTGTTGAAGAGCCTGCCTTCACTGGTAGCGCTGCGTCGACCGAGTTTAATAATATTAACGACGATATGTGCTGGTCCTAAGGGCAGCGGGCGGTGGAAAAGTGTATGCAGTCCAGTCGATAGTGGGGCTTTCTCATCATGGTAGCCGTCAATCATCGCGACGGATGTTGCATCGTCCAATGCAGCGGTGATCATGCCCCCTTGAACCAAACCCATTGGGTTTGCTGACGCCTCAGGAAAATGCAGATCAAAATTCACAGTTTCGGCCGTTTTGCTCGTTAACGTTAGCGAGAAGAAGGTGGTGCTTGGACTTAGGGTGAAATCAGCGAGCTTCGTGAATACGTTTGACATAGTGAGATCCTTGCTGGGGGATTATAGACTACCAAAAACGAGTGGCTTTCGGCTCAAACTTGTCACTGGCATCAAAAGAAAATATTGGGTAATTTCCAAATCAAGGGGATTCACATGTTTGTACAACCCATTTCAGATGCAGCCTTCGGTGCGTGCGTTACTGACTTAGATTTGTTGGCGATCGATGACGACTGTTTTGCAGAATTGCACGTCGCGTTTCTGCGGTACGGTTTATTAGTTTTTCCAGGTCAGGCGCTCAGCGAGGACGATCAGATTAAGTTTGGGCGCCGATGGGGAACATTGGAATTTGGCGGTTTAGCCCTAGCAAATCAAGAGAAGGCAACTGATGGCGGGTTTAGTGAGATGCTGCCGTTAGACAGTCACAGAATGAAGACGAACATTGGAAATGAAGCTTGGCATACGGATTCGACATACTGGCCGGTGAGTAGTAAATGTGCGCTGCTTACCGCTATAAAAGTACCAACTGAGGGGGGGCAAACCGAATTTGCAGATATGCGCGCCGCATATGCCGCGCTTCCAGAAGACAAAAAACGCCAGATTGCTACCTTGAGCGCGTACCACTCGACTGAATACTCACAAGCGAACGATTTGGGTCACTTTCCTGAGCGTCGCACGGGCACGCTTTATCATGGTGAAGCCTATTTACGACCCCTTGTCAAAATGCACCCGGAGACGGGCATCCCTAGCCTCTTTATTGGACGACATGCCTTTGGTATTCCGGGGTTGTCTCGTGATGAAAGTCGCCGTTTATTGCAAGAACTTTTGAACTTTGCCGTCTCCGAGCCTACCAGAGTCTACCAGCATCAGTGGCAAGTCGGGGATACGTTGCTTTGGGACAACAGGGCGTTGCTGCACCGTGCCTGCGCTTACGATTATCAGCAGCCTCGGGTTTTGATTGGTACTCGGGTGGCAGGGGAGATAACCTCGGAATTGGCCTATTACCCAGAAGATCCATTAGCCGAGCAAGGTCGGATTGCCTTGGCCAAAGAGTTGGCTTGTTTGGGCCATGACGAAGCGCTGGACAATTAGCCGAGTGAGTGAGTTGCCGGCCCTTAGACTAAAACCCGGCCTTGCTACCTCTAGGCGCTAATATTGCTCTTTGATTGAGTGACGAAGAAATGGGCGCATTGGTTTAGAGCCAGAAAAAGTCCGCGAGTGCCTTAACCGGCGAACCGCGCTAGGCCTTGTGTTAGACATGAGGCCGGCCTTTGGACTTTGCAAAATTCGATGACCTGCCGACGGTTAGCGGATGGCGTCAACGGACGCTTCCCAGTTTTGACCATCAAAGATGGTGATCTCAAAATGATCTGCACCCTCGTCTAAACAGCGAGCATTAACATCATAAGCGTCGGGATGTGAGCGGGGTCGAGAGAAAGGATGGATACCGCAAATCTTGCAAAACCTATGAACCGCTGTTTCGGTGTTAAACCGATAAACCCCCAAATCCGCATCGCCCTGTAAAAGTTCGAAATCTTCGAACGGCACAATAAGATTGACCATGCCTTTTTTTGCGCATATTGAGCAGTTACAGGCGATGGCTATCGGTTTGTCGAATTGCACTCGAAATCTAACGGCGCCGCAGTGGCATCCACCGGCGTGCCAAGTGCGAGATGAACGGGTCATAGTGATGCGCCTCGATGTCACGAGTTCGGCAGAATGCCAGTTCATGGCACGGTCATCAAGACGCGGCGGTATTAGACTGACAATTTATAACTGCGGCCAAACCCTACAAAGGGTTCGGGCTCATGAGCACATTGCCTCACGGCCAACTTAAGAGACTGGCGCTAAGTAATACCACTCGTTGTCTTGTCGGAGAAACCGACTGCGCTCTTGCAAACGATGAGCGCGCCCACCGACTTTATATCTAGCAATAAATTCAACCGTCCCCTCGGAGTCCGAGCTGCCGCCTTGACTGCTCAAGACTGTTAGGCCGAGCCACTTAGCTTGGGTATCAAGCGGTAGGCTCAGCGGCCGAGTGATGGGATGCCAACTGCGCAATAAAAAGGATTCGTCGCCAAGGGCATAGGCAGTGTAGCGAGCACGCATCAAAGCCTCGCAGGTAGCGGGTGACTGTATCCCTTGTATGATTGGGAGACAGCAAGCGGATAAGGGTTTAGGTAGCCCGCACTCACAAATCGCCATGGTGTTACCGTGATCAATGGGTCGAGAGATTGTCTCAGGTCTAGGTTGTTTGCAGCAATAAATGTTCTCGCTCGAGTCGTTTCGATCCCAGAGTGTGGTCGAGCTTAGAACATCTCAGTAGATTAAACAGTCAAATTGAGGCGTCAGTCCCAGATGGCGAATGACGGTTTGTACTGACTCACTCAGCTTGGTTTAATCGGTTATTGGGAATAACTTAACTAGGAGCTCGAATGTCATCTCTGATTTTATATGGTGTCCCTTTTTCACAACCAGTCAGAGCCGTGATGTGGCTACTATTGCTCAAAAGGCAAAACTTTGAGCTGATACTCACTAATCCGGGTTCCAAAGGCGATAATGGAAGTCGGCATCCAGATTATTTGAGAAAGAACCCAACGGGCACCATTCCCTGTATCGAAGAACCTGATACGGGTTTTACCTTAGGCGAGGCCCACGCAATCATGACCTATCTAGCCGACGTACACGGTTGGCATGATGTATTTCCAAAAGACCATCGAGTAAGGGGTCGCATTAATGCCTATTTGCATTATCACCATAAGTCATTGAGAGATGCCTCTACGGGATTGGTTGCGCCCAAAGTTCGCAAAGATCTTAATATTCCTGAAGCAGTTCAAACCGCAGCGCATCATAATTTGGGTAATGCGCTTTCGGTTCTAGAACAATATTTTCTGGCCGAGCAAGACTACCTGTGTGGTGATTTCGTGACCCTTGCTGATCTGGCTGCCTATGTCGAAATCGGTCAGTTACAACCAGAGTTTACAAATCTGATGGATTTTTCAGGCTTCCCGAAGGTAAAGCGCTGGCTTGAGTTAATGCATGGCGTGGATGGGCATGATGAAGTGCATGTGGTGCTGCGGGAGATGGGCGATATTAGTCTTGAGGCACCGACTATGGACCGCATTCGAGCAGCCAATATCGCTGCTTTGAAAGCGCTTAAGGCGCGTTTACAAAGTTTTTAAACTATTACCTCCTCCAAGATTATTGGGTGCATGATATCGGTTGAGAAGTGGCAGTGCGTGTCTCATTGGCTTTCGGGGAACGATAACAAAGGTTACAAGCATGACGAAAAGTAGTGGGTTGACAGTGGCGAGTCTGATGCGGCAATCAGCACGATACAATGCCCATCGCACGGCGGTGGTTTTTGGTGATCAAAGGCTTACCTTTTCTGAGGCCTGGGTTCGCGGTGTAAGGATGGCAAATTGGTTGTTGTCGATGGACTTAAACCCTGGAGACCGGATTGGTGTGCTAGAGGACAACAGTTTAGAAGCTCAGGATTGCTTTTTAGGGTGCGCGATAGCGGGACTAGTAAGGGTGCCACTTTATGCACGCAACGCGCCGGAGAGTCACGTGCATATGCTTGCGCATACGGGCTGTCGAGTGGTAATCGTTGCCGAGCAATATCAAGACGAAATCCTAAAGATTCGGAATCAGCTGTCAGATTTGATCGAAGTCTTGGTTAGGGATTCGGGTTACGAGTCGCAGCTTTTAGCGAGCGCTGATGTGGACCCGCATGTTGACGTCAGTCCTGAGGATTGGTTTGTAATTAGACATACCGGTGGCACGACGGGTAAATCAAAAGGGGTTGCCTATAGCCATCAAAGCTGGCTCGCTGCGGGTCGAGATTGGTTTTATCATTTTCCGCCGATGGAGGCAGGAGATGTGTGCCTGCATTTAGGTCCAATCTCGCATGGTAGTGGATATTTATATACACCTACTTGGCTTGCGGGCGGGACAAACTTGTTGGTAGATCACTTCGATGCGGAGTCCGCCCTGCGAGCCTTATCGGAAGAGCAGGTGGGTTATTTATTTTTAGTCCCGGCTATGCTCAGCATGTTGGCGCGGCACCCACTAGCCCGAGAGTTATCGTTTGATCATCTTAAGGTAATGCAAATCGGTGGCGCTCCTATTGCAGACGATACGGCTTTACTGGCGCGTGAGATATTTGGTGAAGTTTTGTATCAAGGTTATGGGCAGACTGAGGCCGTGCCTGTTTGCATGATGGGACCCTCGGAATGGTTTTCTGAAGTGCCGGGCTCCAATCCTTTGCGCTCCGCCGGAAGAACGCTGCCATTTGCAAGGCTTGAAATACGCGATCCAGAGTCTCCTGAGGTTGAGCTTGACATAGGCGATACGGGGGAGATCGCCATATTGTGCGATGGTCAAATGTCAGGGTTCTGGAATGATGCGGCTGCAACAAAGTCCCGCATGACAGCGGATAATTTTGTTCTGACCGGTGACATCGGACGATTAGATGCCAACGGGTATTTGTATGTTTTAGATCGCAAAGACGACATGATTATTTCAGGCGGCTACAACATTTGGCCGGCTGAACTTGAGAATGCATTGTTAAATCACCCCGGGATTATCGAGGCGGCGGTATACGCCATTCCAGACGATCGTTGGGGTGAGACGCCAGCGGCTAGCTGTGTGCGAGCCCCAGGTGCGGAGGTATCTGAATCTGACCTAATCGCTTTGTGTGCTGAGAACCTAGGATCTTACAAAAAACCCTCAAGAATTTTCTTTCAGGAGGCGCCATTGCCTAAGAGCCCTGTGGGCAAGATTCAGCGCAAGGTATTGCGGGAGCCACACTGGGAAGGTCGGGCACGCCGAGTGGCGGGAAATTGATCGCGCATGTCGCGCCTTTATAAGGTTGCTTGGGTCTCTTTCAGATACCGATCGCTTTGAGGGTGCAATTTGAAGTAATACGCGTTAAAAAAGATGGGTGGTTTGACGCTATTCGTTAGAGTCAGGCTGAAATTGGTCATTGTTGGGAGAAAAAGACATGGGGTTAAACCTAGCGGCACTTGAAAAAATTACAGCGGATGTGCAGATGAATGATCTGTCTTGGGTAGAAGTTGGACCCGGTTCATACTTTAAGGTCCTTACTGTGCACGAACCAACGAACACGGTCGCGTTTGGCTATAAAATGGACCCAGGTGCGCCAGATTTTCCATCGCACTTCCATATTTGCCGTGCTATGGCTTGGACCGTCAAAGGCTGGTACGGCTATCGAGAATCAGAAAAGCCCGAAGAGAGCCGAATTACCACTGGTATGTTTTCCTACGAGGCGGCTGGATCGTTTCATACGCCATTTAGTGATTGCCCTGAAGGTTTTCAAACCGTCGGTATCTTTGAAGGTGATACCGAGATATTGCTGCAAAACCATGCAGAGCCAGATCCTAATTCAGAACGAATTGGCGACCTGACCGTCAGTGATTTTATTGGATGGGCCAGCCCAGCGACGCATATTGTGCATCGGGATGGCACGATAACCGGAGACCCGACCTTCAAGTACGATTTTACCTCAGGGGTCAACGCCTTCAAGGTGTAACGCGATAGCCCCTTGTTCTAGAGAGAACGAGTAGCGAAGTCGTAGAGTAGCGAAGTCGTAGAGCAGTAAAGACCTAGCTGAGCCAATTTTTGTTTGTGATAAGTTGCTGCAGCGTTAAAAAAAACCAGGGCGTGGTCATTAAACCGCGTACGGCACAACCAAGATACAGACGCTACGACATTAAACCGGCACCAAGACTAAGGCTTAGCTAAGTGTTGAGCGTCTGAATGGTCAGGCGCTTCTATTGACCCAAAACAGTGAGAAGTTTTGATTATGGCGGAATCTGTGAGCAACGAAAGCGTATTAGATCTAGAAGACGCGATGTATACCTGTCGTGCTATGCGGCGACTGGACACCAAACCCGTGCCCGAGGCCATGCTGCTGAAACTCATAGACGCCGCCAATCAGGCGCCGAGCGGTTCCAACGCCCAGCTAACCCGTTGGATTGTCGTCCGAGATCCGGCACAAAAGCAAAAATTGGCGGATTTAAATCGCAAACATGGCGAACCCCATATACGGGCTGATGTTGCAGCGCCTCAGACACCTAAGCTTAAACGAATGCTTGATGCCGTAGTTTGGCAGATGGAGCATCTGCAGGAAGTACCTGCCCTGATTGTGGCTTGCTACGATTATGAAGCGGTTACAGAGGGCCTAGAGGTTTACCGAAAGGCGGGCTCAGTATGGCCTGGCGTCCAGAATCTCCTGCTCATGGCGAGGGCTTTAGGGTTGGGGGCAGCGCCAACCACGCTGGCTTTGCGGGACCAGACAGCGGTACGAGCGGCACTAAATTTGCCCGAAACCTTCGCAGCGCTATGTTTAATCCCAGTGGGATATCCATTGGGTAAGTTTGGACCGGTAACTCGCCGGCCCGTCTCCGAAATCATGCGCTTTGATGCGTGGTCTGAATAATGAGATCGTATTTGAAGCGATGCTTAGCACGCCTCGAATCCCAACCTTCTAGCAGTTTGTTAATTTGGGCTGGACCCATCTAAACGCTTCGATAGATCGAAAGGTGCTAGATGTTACTGCCCGCAGCTGAGCCAATGCCAATCAAGCAAAGGTTGCGCAAATCCTTGAAACCAGACACGTACGTCTGTTAAATCGGTTAGCTGCTCGCTGGGAGCTGGGGTGCTTGTCTGCCCTTAATGGTGCCAAAGGGAGAAGCAATGTTGAATGCGTGAAAGTGAAACAGCGCATCGCCAGGCTGTTTTATGAAGTAGATTGTCATACTTTGCTGTTGCTTCTTAAAGGGCCAAAATCCGACGCCGGTGGCGCGAGCCGCAGCGATATCGTTGGGGGCTTCGGTCTGCAAGCCTGGTTCAGATTCAGGGGTTGGTAGCTCGAGGCTAATTTGACAAGCAAGTCGTAGAGGGTTGGGTGACGACTCTGCGTCTGCTTCATGTTCGGGTGCTGCGAAGGTATCGAGCGGCGCCACCAGCTGGTGGCTACGGACTGTATAGCGCCGCTTACCATCGTAAACACGGTAATTTCCGTCACAAGATTGTGCGACATTGATTCTGGTGTGTATCTTTTTAAGGGTCGCTAAGGGATCGATGCGACCGCTATCGAGGTGAGCCACTGGCGTTAGCGGCGTAGCTTGCGTGCGATCCAAAAAGGCTCTCACTTGGGGGGCTTGGTTTGTTTTTGGATAGTATTCGATGTCACGGATTTCGGTCTCACCGCCATCAACTGCGTCGACGCGATAATGGACTTTGTCCCCTGAAGCGATCGTTGAATGAAATGTGGCCCGGTAGTGTTTAAACCAGTAAGCCGGGCCTCGGGTGTTGCCAGATATCCATAGCTGATCATTCGAGTTACGAAAGTCTGCACCCGACTGTGTTTGATGAAAGGTAACCTCGCCCAGTAAAACACCATGCATCCTGAATTCGAAACGCGTCTCGCTAGCCAGCGTTGAGCCACTCAATAGCCCTATCACCAAGGCAGATAACCAAGGCAACAAGATACCAAACTCGGATTTTTGCCCGGGCGCTTGGCTGCTGGAGGGGCGTGACGTCTGTCTCATGACGGCACTAAACGCTGTTGGTTCGCCAAGATAAGAGATAAAACAACTGCTTGAAATGTCGCCGATGAGCCTACGCACGACAACCGGTGGGCCTGAGGCGGTTTCCTGACGGACAACAAACGAATGTGATGCATAGATTTTCCAGAGCCCGCTATGATAAGGGTTGCTAAGGCTGACTTTGCTAAACTCATCGTAAAGCCGTTAGTCGCGGGTAAGTTTACAGTTTGATGTCGCTGCTTTCGACCCATGATACAGCTTCAAAATGAATCATAATTCTGCCTTTGGAGGATAACGCTTGGTGCCCTGCGTCAGATGCGCTGCTTTGGCTTGTTTGGCAATGGCCGCCGCGCGTTCAATGGCGGCCGCGACCTGAGGTGCTTTTTGGTCTGCAGGCGCCTCAAGGTCTTTAGTGCGACTTTTGTTGGTTGATCGGGGCGATTTGCTCCAACAACGCTGACCTTGAGCTAAAAACTTGATAGGTTAAGCATTCACGAAATAGGATTTGTCCCATGTACGATTT
>Ga0233450_10000399_pt1 | contig 51224 bp, 48 predicted proteins | sample 011ome_30_FD_189956 | JGI IMG/M metagenome (GOLD analysis project Ga0233450, IMG submission 189956) | Coastal salt marsh microbial communities from the Groves Creek Marsh, Skidaway Island, Georgia - 011501CT (spades assembly) | ecosystem: Environmental > Aquatic > Marine > Intertidal zone >... | reverse complement strand
GTATGAAGTGATGGGGTTACGCTCCAAACTACATAATATCCTATAAAAATTGAAAGGATAAAAATACTTAATCTGAATATAAAAGGATCTATTTCCATAGTTTTATTTTATTAACGTTTTTTCAATTATCTCATCTTCTAGATTTATATTAATTTTATTGTTTTCTTTATCATATAAATTCGATACAAAATTAAATAAATTTTTAGCATATAAATTAGATGCTGAAGTTGGAAGTTTATTTAAAATATTGCTTTCTCCCATTATTTTAACACCATTGCTATCAACAATTTCATTAACTTTAGTATGTGCTGTATTTCCACCTTGAATGGCAGCTAGATCATAAATGATTGAACCTGAGCTCATATTATTAATCATGCCTTCTTTAATAATTACTGGTGCTTTTTTTCCAGGAATTAAAGCTGTACAAATTACAATATCAATTTTCTTTAATGTTTCTGACAATAATTCTTCTTGCTTCTTTTTAAAATCATCTGATGCTTCTTTAGCATAACCTCCCTCGGTCTCAAGATTTTCAGCACCTTCAACTGTTAAAAATTTTCCCCCTAAACTTTCAACTTGTTCTTTTGAAGCCATTCTAACATCTGTTGCAAATACAATTGCACCCATTCGTTTTGCAGTTGCAATTGCTTGTAGTCCTGCAACCCCCGCACCAACCACTAATACTTTTGCAGCGGGTATTGTTCCTGCTGCAGTCATCATCATTGGAATTGCTTTTTCAAAATGAGCGAACGACTCTACTACTGCTTTATAACCCGCAAGGTTTGCTTGTGAGGATAGTATATCCATAGATTGAGCTCTTGTTATTCTTGGAAGTAATTCAAGTGAAAAAGCATTGATATTTTTTTTAACTAAATCATTTATCTTCTCTTTATTATCATATGGGTTTAATACCCCAATAAATGTTTGATTTTCTTTTAATAAAGAACTTTTGTCATCATCTAATAAACCTAATTGAACAATAATATCCGAACTAGATATGATTTCTTTTTCATCTTGTGAAATTGATACTCCTAATTCTTTATACTCCTCATTTTTAATTCCAAGATGGCTTCCATAATTTTTAGCTAATGAAACTTCAAGACCAAGGGATATATATTTTTTTGCAATCTCAGGAGTAATTGCTATTCGTTTTTCAATATTTTGATTTTCTAAGATAGAAGCGATTTTCATACTCAAAAACTATAATAAGAATATCGCCATTAAAACCAAAATTCCAATAACCGCGACAGTTCCCCACAACACAAATTTTGTAAAATTATTCCATGTATTCTTATGGTCCTCATTATCCATAAAAATTATTTTTGTCTTGCTTTAAATTTTGGATTTGTTTTATTTATGACGTAAACGCGACCTCTTCTTCTTACTAACTTAGAATTAAGATCTCTTTTTTTAATTGACTTTAATGAACTTTTTATTTTCATAATTTAGATGCTTTAATAAAGGAACTTATGTAATCTTTCAATTGTAATTCTCCATATTTTTGAATTATTTTGTTATTATAAGAGATTTTTGTTAAAGCTGAAGCATATCTTTCTCCTAATCTTGGTTTTAAAAATCTAATTTTACAATTAAACATTTTTGCAACTTCTATGATAGAGTAAGAATTTTTGTTGCTAATGCTATAATATTTGCATCTATTTGCCTTAAAAGCATTATAGCATATTAAAACTGTATCATTAATATGTGTAAATCTCCTAGTTTGAGACCCTGGTTTTACGACACTTAATGGTTTTTTTTTTGTAAATTGATCTTCAAATATTCCAATCACTGTAGCCATATTACCTGTTTTAATTTGCTTTGGACCATAAACATTATAAAAAAAAATAACTTCAAATTTAAAATTAAACCACTTTTTTAAATTTTCTAACAGTTCTAAGTTTTTTGATTTTGTAAAAGCATATGGAGACAGATTTTTATCATTACCTCTATTTCCTAAACTTGCTGATGTTGCTGAGTAAATGAGTTTGATATCATTATCTAAACAAAACTTAAACACCGCATTTGTTCCAATAGAATTTGAATGGTAACATTCGTCAAATTTTTCAAAACTTTGAAAAATTCTCGCAAATTCACCGAAGTGAAAAATAGATTTAATTTTTCCTATCTGTTTACCTAAAATTTTTCTAATATTAAGAGTATCTCCCTTAATATATTTAACTCTATGATTTTTGATATGATTTTTTTTGGTTCCTGATGAGTAATTATCAATACTAATTATTTTATATCTAGTTTTATTCAATAAAAGTTCAATAAGATTTGAACCAACAAAACCTGCTCCACCAGTTACAATAATGAGATTTTTCATTCTAGATTTGCCTGGCAATGTCCTACTCTTCCATGTCTTAAGACAAAGTACCATTGGCGCTGAAAGGCTTGACTGCCGAGTTCGGTATGGGATCGGGTATTACACTTTCGCAATAATCACCAGGCAAGGTTTATTACAAGATAAACACAAAAATGTAAAGACCAAATTATAACTATAAATATTTATAATTACTAATTTTTTTATCAGAATTTATTTAAAAGGTTTATATATAAAGCTTATATTAAATCTTTTCTTTGTTGCTTAAAAGCACAAATACAACTCCAATAACTAGCCCAAAACACGCTGCCAATAACAGCGTTAGATTTGTATTATTTAATGAATTTGTTTGAATAAAAAAATAATGAACCCAATTTATTTTTTTGTTTTGCATTTTAAGTAATTGGCTCTTTAACTCATTTAAATTTGTATATTGTCTTGCTCTTATTAGTTCAATCTCTTTTTCAATGGCTCTATAGCCACGTAAATAGTATGCTACATCATTCGTGTTTATGCTTAATGACAAACCTTGAGTTTGATCTAGATTCATATAATCAACTTGATTGTCTTTTATATCTAATACCCTTGCAATAGCACTTTGCTCTAATAAATACTCAACTCGTGAAGTGTCTCTTCTTATCATTAAATTTTTAACTATCTGTGAAGTTGAATTTAATTCTCTAAAAAGGTTTTTTTTTAAATTCATTAATGAAAGATCAACAACTTCTTTAATAATTTGTATTCCTTGTTCTTTATCTTCCCAATTAAATTTAATTATGAATTCACTTGATTTATCAAGATCTAAATTTATAATTTTAAATGAACTTGCTATTCCATGCAGTACTTCCTCTTTTTCTTTTTTAGATAATTGAGATATTTTATTTTTGACACCATCATTATTTCTCAGTACTTCAAGAATGTCATCATAACGCATTAATTGTGAAATATATTTTTCAAAAATTGTTTTGTTATTTATTGGACTATTTGAATATTCTTTAAATATTTTATTTATTGGTATAAAATTGATAAATTCCGATGTATCACTTGCTTTTATTTTTAATGAAATTTCATAATTGTCTATTTTTTGATTTATATAAACAAAAGTTAGCAGTGTAATTAAAATTATTGAGAGTAAAATTTTAAATTTACCACTCCAAATTACTTTAGATAATTTAAGAATATCAATATCTTCATCTAATTTAGAAATTTTTTTGACCATAAAAGATATTTATATTAAGTTAAATTACTTTTACCAAAAATTTTATAAATAGAAACCTCTTTTTTTATTTTTTTTTGAATAAACAGATTGAAGATAAAATCCAACCGGTAGACTATAAGTAATCATCAACCAATTATTAAAAAAATTTCCATTTGCAGAAATAGGCCAAACAGTTATTAATAATCCAGCTAAAAGACACACTTGATAATCTAATAAATATCTTTTTTGTTTAAATATTATTGATTTAAATTGTCTAAGAGAAACATAAATAATATAAATTAAAGAACTTAGTAAAAATAAAAATCCTACAAAGCCAGTCTCTGCTAATAATTGAATATAAAAGTTATGTGGATGTGAGCTACAAGGAGAAACTCCAACTGCATATTTTTGATTTTTACAAATCACTCTAAACATTTTGGGTCCATGCCCTAATACAGGATGATCCTTAAACATATTATAAGCAGTTCTGAAATGACTATCATGCATTTCGGTGAAAATAATTTTTTTTTTTGACTCTTTAATAATTCCCATACTTTGAGCAGGAATTTTAAACATTCTTTCACTATAAATTCCTGAATTAAAACTTATTAAAATAATACAAAAAACCGCAATAACAAAAGTTACTAATCTGAATTTTTGGTATTGTTTTATTAATAAAATGATAAATAGTGATGAAACATTTAAAAAAAAGAAAGCAGATCGCTCACCTGAAATAAAAATTAAAATATCAACTAAAACAAATAAAAGTCCTATAAAATAAACCTCATATTTTTTCTTTTGTTTTATTAAAAAAAGAGCAAATAGTAATGGAAATAATCTTGATAAGTATGAACCCATAATAAATTCATCTCCAAAAAAAGATGATATTCTAACACCACTTTTTTTAAGACCAATTATATTTACACCTGTAAAATACTGAATAAATCCATCTATGACTAATAAAGAAAAGCATATAACTAATGCATAATAAAAATAAATTAAAATATTTTTATCTTTATCAATTAAGTACCAAATTAAACAACTAAAAACCCCTATTCTGAAATAAAATAAAGAACTTTGTATGCTTAATGATATATTTTTTGACTCTAAGCTGCAAATTGTAGAAATAATACAAAATAATAAAAAAATTTTAAATACTTTATTGTTTAAATAATAAAAATTATTTTTTTTCAATATATGATACAAAAAAAATAAAACAGAAATACTTACAATCAAATCTGGTAAAAAAGGACCCAAAATTAAAAAGGGCACTACCAAAACTATTATTAAATTAATTGAAATTTTTGAGTATTTTGAAACATTCATAGAATAATACACTAAATTTGATAAATTAATCTTTCTTCACTTTAAGTCTATAAATTATTTTAAATAGTTCAAAGAAAATACCTAAAATTCAATTTATTTTATAATTATATTGCAAATGAGCTTTGTTAAGTCGTAAAAAAATGTATTAAATTGTAATGATTAAATATTAATAAAAATGATTTATAATATATTATTTTACTCTTTCATAACTTTTATAATTTTCTTTTTAATTTCAAAAATTTCTTATAAATTAAATCTGGTTGATATTCCTAACAAGAGAAAGAATCATCTTAAACCCACAGCTTATACAGGCGGTATAGGGATCAGTTTAGCTTATATTATATCAATAATTTTATTTGATTTCTCTACTAAGCAACTGGGTTTAATTTTATCAATATCTTTTTTGATCGCCATGGTGGGTTTTATTGATGATAAATACCAGTTAAACATTGGTGGTAAGTTGAGTTTACAAATTATTCCAATTATTTATTTAATATTATTGGAAAATTTTAGCCTAAATAATATTGGTGAATATAATTATTTTATTTTGGAACTAGGAACTTTTCAAATACCATTTTCTTTATTATGTGTTTTATTTTTAATTAACGCATTTAATTATTTTGATGGCTTAGATGGAACATTAGGATTTACAACTATTTCTGTATTAGGAATCTTGTACTACCTGTCAAATGATCAAAGCATAAGATTTTTTATCATTATTACTTTAATACCTATTATAATTTTTTTATTTTTCAATTTTTCAATTTTTAAGATTCCAAAAATATTTTTAGGAGATAGTGGTAGTTTATTATTGGGATTTATTATTTCATTTTTTTTAATTTATCTTGCTAACCAAAATTTTGTACACCCTATTTTACTTGCATGGTCAGTAGCAATTTTTGTTTATGAATTTTTATCAATTAACTTACTAAGATTGAAAAATAAAAAAAATCTTTTTAGGCCAGGACATGATCATCTACATCATATTTTATTAAAAAAAATTAAATCTATTTATTTTACAAGTTTAATAATAGCTATGACAAATTTTTTTATTTTTTTTATTGGATACTTAACTTATGAATTTCTAAACTCACTAATCTCACTTTTAATGTATTTATTTTGTTTCATAATTTTTTATTCAATAAGAAATAAATATTTAATTTAATTAATTTTTTATCTTGTATGGTAAGTACCAAAAAATAAAATCTACTGTATATAAAACTAATTGAATAGACCTAAATAATATTAAATTTTCAATCGATAAGCCATAGTCATATATATAATTACCTACCCCTGCGATAATATCAAAAGCACCAATATTAAGTGGCAATCTTAATGGAATTACGTTTAGTAAAATGTAGATCGTTGATAAAAAAAATAACTCATTATCAATTGAACGATCAGAACAAATAAACAACAATAGAATTGTACAAATAAATTGTATTGATGATATGTAAAATGTGTAAGAAAAAAAGTTATTAGAATTTATTAACATTTTAAAATTATTAATATAGATATTTTTAAATTCTATTTTTAAGATTTTTTTTTTATTTTTTTTTAAATAAAATATTATTAAAAAAAAAATTAGAATTGAGGATAAATAAAATATTCTTAAATAAGCTTTATTGTAATCGAGTAACTTTGTTTCTAAAAAAAAAATATAACAAATGATAAGAGAAATAACCAGTAAATTGAAAAGTTCAAAAAATTTACATCCTATGAAATATGAAATTGATGAGCTAAATAATTTAATTATTTTTTTTTTTAAAATATAAAAAGAAATGATATCTCCTAATTTAAAAGGTAAAATAAAACTAACCCATCTTGTAAAACCTAGATAAGCTTGGACCTCTACGATACTGATTTTATTTTTATTTTTAATTATATTTATATCTAAATCTTTAAATCTTTTTGCCCTTAATCTTGTCAGAAAAATAATTAAAATTTGAAGTATTAAATAAATAAAGAAAAACTCAATATTAAGTTTTTTACTTATTAGTTCCATAAAGCGATTATTTTATTTTATTAATATTTCTTAATCTAACATATATATGTGGATAAATAATAAATTTTTCAATTGAGTTTTTTTATTATGAAATTTTTTTAAGAAGTAATTTATAGGTTTCGAGATGCATCTGTATTATTTTATGAATATCAAATTTTCTTTCAGCCAATTTACGTCCAGCTTTACCCATTAAAACTCTTTGTCTTGGGTGTTCAATTAACCACTGAAATGAATTTGCTAACTTTTCGGGGTTTCGAATAGGTATTAATAAACCAGTTTTATTTGCAATAATTGAGTCACGACAACCAGAATGATCTGTTGTAACTACCACGCGACTAGCTGCTGCTGCCTCAATTAAAGTTTTTGGAATACCTTCGCCATAATATGATGGTAAGCAAATGATATGAGATCTGGAATATAAAGCTGGTATATCCTTTTCATATCCTAGAAATTTTATAAATTTTTTTTTTTTAATAATTTTTAATTCTTTTTTTGTTAAACTAGTAGGATTTTCAAGATCTATATTTCCAGCTAGCAAGAATCTAGCTTTTATTTTTCTTTCATGAATTATTTTTGCAGCTGAGATAAAATCATAAACACCTTTGTCACGTAAAAGTCGTGAAGCAAAACATATATTTACAATACCTTTTGATTCTTTAAAACTTTTAAATGCTGATAAGTTTACACCTGAACCAGGAAATAATAAAAATTTTTTTTTACTTAAGCCAATCCAATTGACTAGTAATTTCTTATCTTCCAAATTTTGAATAATTACTTTTTGATTAGGATGATTAAAGGCTATGTAAAAAAATAAGTAAAGAAATTTTTTCAAAAAAAAATTTTTTAAATTTTTTTGATTAAATAAAATACCTAAACCAGCAACAGCTGATACTACAACAGGTACTTTTGCTAAACGAGCAGCAATACCTCCGTATAAATATGATTTAAGAGTGATTAAATGAACGATATCAGGTTTTTGATTATAAAAAATTTTCCAAATAAAGAATAAAGACCACAGTTCTGATAATAGATTAATACCTCCTCTATTAAGTGGTACTTTTAAACAAGTTATATTTTTTTTTGATAAAATTGAGGTATTAGTATTTCCCAATTCTCCATAACACACCTTAACATCATAACCTTTATTTTTTGCAGCTATTGCCACCTCTAGCCTATGTGAAACAAAAAAACTTAGTGTATTTACTAAGATGAATATTTTTTTTTTCATCAATAATTGAGTGTAATTATTATCAATTTTTTATTAAATATTAAAATTTAGTGAATTTGTCAGAATTATTTCCTGACTTAAGCTGATTATATATCCAATTATAAGTCTTAGTTAAACCATCTTTCAGACTCACCTGCGGCTCCCATGATAAAACTTCTTTTATTTTAGTATTATCGCTCGATCGTCCTCTTACGCCAAGTGGTTTATCTAGTTGAAAATTTTTCTCAATATTATAATTCGATATATCTTCGATTATATTAATCATTTGGTTTATTGAAACTTGTTCACTGCTACCAATATTTATTGGATCTTTATGGTCGGATAAAAATAATTTTATAGTACCAGTAATACAGTCATCTATATAAGCAAAAGTCCTTGTTTGCTCTCCATCGCCCCATACATCAATTTTTTTGTGTTTATTAATTTTCGCTTCTGCAATCTTTCTAGATAAAGCTGCGGGAGCTTTTTCTCTTCCACCATCATATGTTCCAAATGGTCCATAAATATTATGATATCGAGCAACCCTAGTCTGTAATTTAAAATCTTCGGTAAAATGTCTACACATTCTCTCACTAAAAAGTTTTTCCCAACCATATCCGTCTTCTGGCATTGCTGGATAAGCATCATCTTCTTTTAGTCCAGCGATAAAGGTATTTTTTTGTTTAGAAGTATTATATGCACAAGCACTTGATGAAAAAAAATATCTATCAACATTATTTTTTAAACAGGCTCTCAACAAATTTGTGTTAACCAAAACTGAAAGCATGCATTCAGCTTTATTGTTTTCAATAAAACCCATTCCACCCATGTTGCAAGCCATATTAAAAACATAATCTATATTTTCAGATACTTTTAAGCAGTTTTCATATTCTTTTAAATCTAATGAAAAATTATTACACTCTTCAAAATACTGAAACCATAGCTCTTTTGGTTTTTGATCTACACATACTATTGAGTTATTCATCGATAAAAGTTTTGCAACAAGGTGTCCACCGATAAACCCTCCAGCACCACAAACTAAAATTTTTTTATTCTCAATCATAAGCATGTCCTGTACTATCTTTTATTTATTTCGTCTATAAAATTATATTAATTTCTTATTTATTAATGATATATTAAAAATCAATACTTTATAAATTAAAGTATCTCTTGTTAAAGTAGCACACGTCAGAGCTAAATACCAGGCCGCTAAATAAATTATTATTAACTAAATTAATAGCAACCATTCTAAAGTTTTTATTTATTATATACTTCTCAATATCAGTAAAAGAAAAGTATTTATCATAAACATTATCAAACATTATTTCCGTTACAATAGCTTTAATATTGTTTTTTTTTAAATTTAAAAAACAACCTTGCAATACTTTATCCTCATAACCTTGCGTATCTATTTTAAGTAAATCAATTTTATTTATTTTCTTGTTTTTACAATAACTATCCAGTGTGATTATCTTTATTTTTGCCTTAGATTTAACATAGCCTTTAATTGAAGTATTGAATTGTTTTGATCTTACCTTAATCCATTTTGTATCTTTATTAATTTTATTAAAAGATGAATTATCTGTTTGAGCAGTAATATTAAAAGATTTGTATTCTGATTTATGTCCTAAAGCAAAATTATTCAAATAGATATTTTTATCATTACTAAATTTTTTATACATAATATCAAAGTCTGATTTTATTGGTTCAAAAGAGTGAATAATTGGGTTTTTAAAAATTTTTTTATATTTTTCAATAGATTGTCCTCTACTACCACCTACATCAAATATAATTGGGTTTTTTCTTATTTTTTTTTTAATTAAGCTATCTATGCTAGCATTATTGATTTCATTATTTATTTTTTTAACATCATATCCAATACTTCGAAAAAAAAATTTTAATAACTTTTTCATTTTATAACTTTGTAATATTTAAATCTTTAATTCCTTTTTTGGTATTAGACCAAACGCTATAAAATACATTTTTTTTAAATTTTTTTGGTAAATCAAAATATTTTTTTTTGTTATGAAAGATAATTATAATTTTATTATTTCTTAACAAATTATATATATTTTCAACTTTATTATATTTGTTATTAATTTTTAAAAAATTTATATTTTCATCGTAAATGTTAACTACAGGCACCTTTAATTTTTGTATTATTTTTTCATATTGCGATTCATCTGAAACTTTTGTGTTTTCTTTAAAAGTATATCCAATGACACCAATATTTTTAACTTTATGTTTTTTTACTATAGAATTAATATTTTTTATTAAAAATTTTTTTTTGTTAGTATTAATTTGTTCGACTGATCTTATTAAAGAATGATTTACATTTGATTTTAAGCATAATTTCTTAAAAGCTCTCACATCTTTTGGGAAACATAGACCTCCAAATGGTGGGCCAGATTTAAAAAATTTATTTCCTATACGGCTATCAAATCCAATTGACTTTAAAACATTTGCAGTATCCTGAATATTATTTTTGAAACAGATTTCACTAATAAGATTAGCAAAACTAATTTTATTACAAATATAAGAGTTAGATGATAACTTTACCATTTCACATCCCTCTATAGAAATTTTATTTATTACTTTAGTCTTTATTACTTTTGAGTATTGATCTAGGATTTTTTTACCAGCTTGTATATTATTATATCCAACAACCAGTTGGTCAGGATAAAGAAAATTATCAATTGTTGTCCCACAAGCAACAAATTCAGGAACATATGTAAAATTTATAAAGGAATTTTTTCTCTCTAGAGGTTTTAAATATTTGTTATATGTACCTGGTTGAAGAGTACTACATATATTTATCAATAATTTTTTTTTTATTAATTTTTTATTTAATCTAATTTTTTTTAAAATATTTTTTATTAAGACAAGTAAGTTTTTATAACTATATTCACCATTTATCGAACTGTTGGTGGCAATTAAAATAAAAATAGTTTCTAATTTATTTAGTTTATGGAAATCTAACCGCTTTGTGAACGCTAAGTTAATTTTTTTTTTTTTTAAAAAATCTCTGACATCATTCTCAATATTAGAATAATTTCTGTTAATAAGATCCTCTACAAGTTGTGTGTTAATATCATATCCAATAACTTTATGTTTTTGAGCTAAAATTGCTGCTAAAGACAAACCCAGTTTACCTAGACCAACAAATAATATTTTTTCATCATTCATGTATAAAATATTTTATATAGTATTTTAAAATAAATTTAAATTATTTTATATCTTATTAGTATTTTAAAAATTTTAAAACTGGATAAAAAATTAATCTAAAAAAGTTTTCGATCAATAAGTTTTTAAATTGTTTCGAGATTGGAACTTTTTTAATTATATTTTTATTTAAATAGAAGTTGCAATCATTTAAGTTATATAAATTTTGATAACCTCCACATAGTTTAAAATTATATTCTCTCTCTGTTCCCTTGTGATGAGTTTTCTTTTTTTTTGACTTAATATGAGAATAATCATGATTTGGATGGAAACATTCAATTATTGATGTACAGTCAATTAATTTAAAATTATTCTTTTTAGATTTATTTAAAATCCAATTGTCCCAACAGGTTCTACCTATTAAAAAATCTGGAATTGAAATAAAGTTTTTTTTTTTAAAAATAAAATAATCAATTCCCCATTTATTTTGTATTTGAAATTTTTTTTTTACATGTTCTTCTATGTATTCTCTATCAAATTTTAATATTAGATCATTTAAATTAATATTAATTCTTCGGCCTACTCCTATAAATTTATCAATTTTTGAACTAATAATAATTTCTAAAGCCTTAGTCAGTGTATCATTTAAGATGATGTCAGAGTTTAAATATATCAAAAAATCATATTTTGATTGTTCGATTGCCTTAGCAAAAATTTTGTTAATAAAAGGTGTTCCAAACTCATTTATCTCTATATCATGAATTATTTTATAATAGTCCTCAGTGAAATCATCGTTTTTGAATTGATTTATATCATCAAAAATAATGATCTCTTTTTTTAAATTTATTTTTTCTAAACTTTTTAAACAATTTTCTTGATGTGTTTTTGTTACTCCAGTATTTAATTTAGGACAAGTAAAAAAAGTAATCATTATGAGTTTTGTCTATTTAAAAGAATGTAATGTATGCGGTAGTAAGTTAATAAAAAAAAAAAATACATATAAATCTAATAAACTAAATAAATTTCTTCTCAAGTATTATGATTTTAAAAAGTTAAATATACTAGAAAAATTTACTTTAGAGATGTTTGAATGTGAAAATTGTAGCCACATATTTCAAGGAAAGGTTCTTAGTGATAAAAAAATCTATTATTTTTACAATGATATAATTAATGTTAGAGAAAAGTATTCAGACAAAAATGACAAAACATACCCTAATATCTGTCTATCAAAAAAAATATCAAAAAAATTAAAAAAAAAAATTAAAATATTGGATTTTGGAAGCGGTTACACTGAATATGATAAAAATGATATAAACTTAAATTTTTACACTTACGACATATCAAAAAAGAAAAGTACAAATAATATTAATAATATTAATGATCTAAAAAAGTATAAATTTGATTTTATAATTGCCAATCAAGTTTTTGAACATTTAAAATACCCAAAATTAAATTTTAATGTCTTATGTCAAATTTTGAATAATGATGGCTTTATAAAATTAGAAATCCCATCTTCCTTTTTTTTTAGCTTCAAATTTTTTTTATTAAAATTATTTGGTCCAAAAAAAATCATTCTTCATGATTTTTTTCCTATAGAACATATTAATTCATTTTCAAAGAAGTCACTAGATAAATTAACATCTAGCTTTAAAAAAGAGCATATCAATAATTATTTTTGGATCGAAAACAAAAAAAATTTTAAGAATATTTTAAAATATTTAAGTATAAAATTTTTATTTTTTAGAATTTTATCAAGTTTATTTTTATTAAAAAATGGTGGCCATTATTTGATTTTAAAAAAATAATTTTATTAAGATTTTGAATTTAAATTAGAAAAATTTTTATTTTTGTAACTCGTCTTTATATTTGTCGTACTCTAATTTAAGAATTGCTATGAAAAGTGGAAAGAATGATATTGCCCAGTAATAAAACCCTAGTGATGCTCCAAGCATGATTGGTGAAATTAACATTGCTAATGGTAATTTTTTCAATCTTAAATTAGTATACAAAAATAAAAAGTATACACGTTTAAAAATTATATAAAAAATTACAATGAATGTAATGATTCCAAATTCTGATAAAATTCCAGCAAAAAAATTAAGAGAGTCTATGCTACCAGCTGTAATTGTTGGATCAGTCCAGTATCTTAAATCAAGTATTATTGGAAAATTAAGTAGATAAACATAATCCACATAAAATAGTTTGAAATTACCTGGTCCCACACCCCAAAAAATATTATCCTTAAACAATTCAATGGATATTACTAAACTTACCCACCTTGTGTAGGTTGATCCTGAGCCTATCTCTCCTTTTATTGAGTCTAATATATTATTATACCAACCATGAGATATAAAATTTAGTGCTAGAATAGTTAATAGAACCCCAATAAATGAAATTAAAAAAATATTTCTTAAATTTATTCTTTTTTCTTTGGCAAGTAAAATAATAATAAAAAAGCCAGAAAATAATAAAGACAAATAACCAGATTTTGATTTTGCTAAAATTGCAAAAACAATTAATAAAGCAATAAATGGAACAACAAAAAAAGATTTCAAACCCTTAAATGATTTATTTACATAAAAATAGATCATAAAACTAGCCGCGATTAAATAACCTAAAGCTCCATAAGAATGTTCTCTACCTAATAATGATAAGTATTTTGTCCCTACAGCTCCAGGATTAGTATGAAAAAGTTTTAAAATTTGTTGTACCTGATAGTTAGATCCAAATGATAATTCCAAAAAACCATAAAATATCATGAATACTGATAAGTAAAAAAACAAATTAGGATTTATTCTGTGATAAGAAAATATTACAGTTTTAAAAACTGCATAAAAAATAAAAATATTTATAAGTGCTTTAATTGAAGTTAATGGATAAGTATCTCCAGCAAATTGTCTGCTTTCATTTAATATTGAGTTATTAGCAATAATAGAAATGATAGCAGCAAAAAAAAATAATAACCAACTTTTTTCAATTCTTAATTTAAAAATTAACTCCAAAAAAATATAAATTAATGCAAATAATTGAAATATATATATTGACTGACCGTTTATCAAAAAACCAAAATCACTCATAAATAATGAGAAAATGAACAAACTGGAAAATATACTATTCAAGTTAATTTTATAATAATTCATTAAAAATGAAGGTATTTTATAGTTATATATTTTTATTATACTAAGATTACAGTTATATAAAATAATTTCTTTATATCTATAAAATTTATTTAAATTAATTTAGTTATCAATTAATTAATGAATTAATCTTACGTAAAATTTAAGTAATATTGCACTATATTCATAATTGCTTAATTTTGAAAAAATTAAATAAGCACAATTCTTTATTTATATTATAAAAATAATATTTATATAACTGTAAATTAAACTTGTCATTAAATTCTTAAATTTTAAATTAATATCTAAAGTTATATTTTTTATATTATTCTATCTCAAATGGTAAAGTATTTTGGAATCTAAAAAGCTTTGAGAAATATTTTCTACATAAATTTCGAATTGGTTTTTTTCTTATAAATAAACTTAAAACTTGATCAATATTTGCATTAGCTAAAATAGCAAATTTAAAATCATCAAAAGGAGAAAAAAGATCAGGACAAAGTAAATATTTATCTCTCTCTCTTAATTCTATTAAACAGAAAAAAAAATAAATGGTAAAAGTTAATTGAACTCCATATTGTTTAATTAGATTTTCAGTATATTTAATTAGTTCATCATCAAAATTTTCAAGATTGATTAATTTAAAAATACGTTCTACAGAATTTGGATAATCAAGTAAGTTATTTAATTTTTTTAATCTAGATTTGAATATTTTATTTTTATCTAAAGGTAAATAATTTGAAAGTTTTATGAGACTTTTAAAAATAAAAGGTACCTTTTCAATCCAAAGTAAAAAAAGGTTCTGTGGATTTGATAATAAAACAGTATCACAAAATTGACCATCAATTACAATATCTGACTTATGTATTTCTTTAGCTATGACATAAAGAGCGTTGTGAACTGGCTGAGCAATATCATTTGGTGGTCTTCCTTGAGAAATACAAAATTTATCATAAGAAGTGTATCTGTCTAGATTTGTTTTATCATATAAGTATAAATCTAAATTTAAATTGTTAGATATGAATTCAAGTCGTCGAACATCCGAGAGATTATTTTTAGTTTTATAACAAATAAGTTTTGGTTTTATATTTAATTCTTTAACCAGTATCATAAGTAAATATATACTATCTTCTCCACCAGAGCATAAAAGGCTAATTTCCTTTGAATTTAATAATCGTTTTTTTAACTTTTCTATGATTATATTTTTAATATTAAAATCTATATCAGATTTTTTTTTATTTGATTCATGGTATAATTTGTCTAGAGTTTTTTTAACATTTATAACTTTTTTTTTTACAAAATCTTTATCAAGAGTTAATCCTAAACAATGTTTTTTGTGTTTTATTATCCAATCTTCATCACTTAAAGTCATAATATATAATTAATTTTTTGTAATAAATATTTTTAAAATTGATTTAAGTTTTTTTGATAATTTAATTCGCACTAAAAAATTTGCTATGAAACTCCAAAGAAATATTTGAATATTTGTCTTTAAATCACTATCACTTAACTGCCTTGGTCTAAAAGAACTATCTAATTTGTACTTTTGTTTATAAAATTTAACATACTCAGGCTGACTCATTTTACTAATGTTTAAAGAATTATAACTGTCATCAAAATTTTCTATAAGTAATTGATTTAATTTTATAATTTCATTTTTTTCATTAGAAATTATTCCGTGAGAATACGATTTATCCAAAGAGTGGATGTCAAGAGTGTCAGAAAAAAAAGCATTTCCAAGACCATAATGAATTAAATGTCCATTCCAAAATTCATAATGGCCAATTGTATGACTATGATGAAAAATAACTTTTTTAGCACCATATTCAATTATTTTTCTCGCCAAAGTTCTCTGGTATGGAGTTGGATAACGACGAAACTCTATACCTCCATGCACAATAACTATTGCCGAATTAATTTCGTTTGCAATGCTCAATATAGCCTTATTTGAAAAATTCAAAAAATTTGTTTCTTTGATAAGACATTGTTCTTTATGGTCTGCAAGAAAAATGAATTTTTGTTGACCTATAATATTTAAAATTTTTTCTTTAGTAGAAATTAGTCCTTTTTTTCCAAAATGTTCAAGATTTAATCTAAAATTCTGAATTCCAAAATCAGTAACATGATTATTTACCAGTGAAAAAAATAGATTATCAGGAATTTCTTCACTATTAAATTTTGGTAAAGACATATGTACAGCTTTGTTTTTAGAATTATCATACTCAAATTTTATTGAGCCTTCTAGATTTGCTATTACAAGATAATCACTAAACTGATTTTTAATTTTATTGAAGAAAACTAACTTATCTTTATTATTCGAAAAAAAGACGTCACCCAATATAATTGTTTTGTTTATAGTCATTTAGATAATATTAATGTAACTGCAATAATTTTATAGTTAAATTTTACTTAATTATCAAAACTTAAGAATAATCTTTATATAATTTTTTAAAAGATAAACATAAATTTAATATTTTTAAAAATTAATTTCATTTTATCTGTTTAACCGAAACATTTCTTCTTAATTTATATACATGAAAAATTCTTGGAAAATTTAATATTGCGACCTTCCATGATAGAAAGTATCCTTTCCTGTCAACTAAAATACAAAAAATTAGTTCAATTAATTGAAATAAGAATGATGAAATAATGAATATTTTAAGTCCAAATAATAAAGAAGCGATTGAGGCTATATCAAGTATTAGTGGAGGGATTAAATATCTATATACAAAAATATAAGCTGTAAAATGACGATTTTTTATTGCTTTAAATAATGGGACCCATATTGTGTAAGAGGATGGTCCAAAAATTAAATTTTTAAAATTTTTTTTCTTCCAATCATAGTGTGATGCCATCAAATCGTGAATATACCATATCTGAAAACCAAGTGCTTTTATTCTCACATAAAGATCTCTTTCCTCCTCACCAAAAATACGCGTCTCCATACCACCAGATTTTTCATATACTTCTCTAACTATTAGCATCGCACCCTGCAGATAATCTGATTGCCAATCTTTCTTATCGGACTTTATAAAATAATCTTGATCATTTTTTTTAAAAACTTTTTTATAACCATGAACAGCTACAATTTTTTTATTTTTTTCTATTTTTTTAATTGCTTTTTCAATCCACCCGTATTCTATGGTTTCATCTCCATCTAGAAACTGTATATATTTTGTATTTACTTTAGATGCCCCAATTGATCTTGAAAGCGCTGCGGTCCCATTATTTGAAGATACTTTTAAAATTGTTTTAATACCAAATTCTTGTGCTATGGAAATGCTATTATCTGTGCTATTAGAATCTACAAAAATAATATTATTTGTAACTTTTAAAACTGATGTAAATGTTCTTGCAAGATGCTGACTTTCATTTCTTCCAATTATTACAAATGTTACATCGCTGACCATAATTAATATTAATTATTTAGACAAATAACCTTTATACCAGTCAAGACTAATTTTTAAACCTTCTTCAAGGCTAATAGTAGGAGCCCATCCAAAATATTTATTTACTTTTTTAAAATCCATACATTGATAATCAATTTCTCCAAATGTTTTTTTATCTTTCATAACTTTAATTATCTTTTTTAAGTCTTCGTTATTACCTACTTGGTTAAAAATTATTTCTAAAATTTGTTTAACTGATACAGGTTCATTTGGTCCTGCATTAAAAATCTCACCTCTAATATGAGGTTTATTAGCAAGCTCTTCGCTCATCAATAAATATAATTTGCAAACATCATTCACATGAAGAAAATCTCTTGTCATTGAGCCATCGCTTCTTGGTATAAAAGTAGAGTATTTCAACGCTGATCTTATGCCATCTGGCACTACAGCAGAAAAATTTAATTGGCCAGGACCATAAATATTACAAAACCTACTTATTATTATTGGCAATTTGTAAACATCATTTGCGTAAGATTGAGCAACTAAATCTGCACATGCTTTTGAGGTGTCGTATGGAAACTTAGGCAACAAAGGATAATTCTCCTTATATGGCATTTTTTCCTTAGGATAAGATCCATATGATTTATCTGTTGAGGCTATTACTATAGACTTTAAGTTGTTTGGAAATAATCGACACGCCTCTAATAAGCTGTATGTGCCTCTCACATTCGTTTCAAATGTTAAGTATGGATTAGACATACCAACACCAACTTCAACTTGAGCAGCCAAATGGAAAATACTATTGATTTGTTCTTCAGAAATAATTCTTGAAAATAAATCTTTATTACAGAGATCGCCTGAGAAAATTTTAATTTTTTTATCTAGTCCTTCATAAAAAAGAAAAGTTTCTTTATTGTGATTTCTTATAAATCCATAGACTTCTGCACCTTTTTTTAAAAGAAAATTGCATAAATTACCACCTATGAAACCATTAATACCTGTGATTAAAACTTTTTTATTACTCCAATAATTCATAATTATTATTTAAAATTTATACTTTCAATATTTTTTTCAGCCAATGAAAGTTCTTCAATAGTGTTGACTGTAACATGAAGTCCATCATGCAAGTATGCACTTAAGAATTCCATTTTAACTAAATCATTTAAAAAATGTTCCCATTTTGAATAATCTCGCATAATATCTAAAATTTTATAATCAAAATAAAAATACCCAATATTCATATATTTATCTAATAATGGTTTTTCTAAAAAAGATAAAACTTTACCATTTTTATCAAAATCTACTAATCCAAACTGACTTCTCAAAGGCCATACTGTCATTGTTCCTAGCAGATTCTTATCTTGATGAAATTGCATTAATTTATTTAGGTCTACGTCAGAAATAGTATCACCATATAGAACTAAAAAATCTCCTTTAATTGATTTACTAGCATCTTTTATTCTCTGAATAATATCAACATCTTTAGAGTATACAATTTTTATAGATTTTTCTTTATGACAATCATTCAAGTATTTATGAACAATTTCATGTTTATATCCTGTACATATATGAAATTTTTTAGCTCCTTGAGATTGAAGATAATTTAAAATGTAATAAAGGATTGGTTGATCTTTTATTTTTACCATTGGTTTGGGAATTTTATCTGTAATGGGTTTTAATCTCTCTCCTTTGCCACCACAAAGCATAATTATATCAATATCCTCAATACTGGATAAATTCATAAAACTATTAACAAAGTTTTTAGAATTAAATTCATTTTAATATAATTCAAATATTCCTCATATTTTGCTCTGGAATTAAAAAATTAAATAATTTTTTTAACTCTTCTATACCATCATCCAAAGTATGAGTTGGCAAATAGCCTGTTTTCTCAATTTTCTCATTTGAAACTATATAATCTCTTTTATCTAAATCTTTTCCAATTTCAGACAATATAATTTCAAATGAAGGAAAATGATCTTTAATTTTATTACATAACTCTATCTTTGATAAATTTGCATTTGAAAGTCCAAGATTAAAAGTTTCACCTTTAAAGCTACTATGATTATCTATTGCATACATGATTGCAGAGCAAACATCTCTTACATGTATATAATTTCTTTTGAAATGTCCTTCAAATAAAACTATAAACCTGTCTTTAATTGCTCGAAAAACAAAATCATTAACAAGTAAATCTAATCTCATTCTTGGGGAACATCCAAATACTGTTGCCAATCTAAAACGAGTTGAATTTTCTAATTTTTCCGCAATGTAATTTTCTGCTCTAGTTTTTGTTTTTCCGTAATGAGAGATTGGATTTAGTTTGGTTTCCTCAGTGCAGAATTTACTTTTTTCTCCAATTCCGTAACCACTATTTGTAGTGGGATAAATTACATATTGATCTTTAGATAATTCTTGGGTCATATTCTTCAATGATGTAAAATTTATTTCTTCAGCTTCTTGATATTTAAGACTACATAGTGGAGCCCCTACTAATGCAGCTAATGGTACAATAATGTCATGTGAATTATATAAATTTTTCATTTTTCCCAAATCTCTTACATCAATTTTCTCTACATTAAATTTTTTGTTACTATTAAAATGACATAGAGAATTTTGTCCAAAATTAAAAATATCAACTACTGTTACCTCATAATTTTTTTCCAATAAAAATTGGCATAATGTAGATCCTATATAACCGGCTCCACCTGTAACTAAAACTTTCATATTATTTTTTAACTCCATCTAGTATTTTTTTCAAAAATTTGATTTCCTTGAAAATATTTTTTGGATGATTACCAACAAAAAAACCATTAGAATGTAAATAATCTACATTTTTAGATCCATTAAATTTCTTATAATGGAAATATTTCTTAACAGGATGTTTGAAAAAACTTCCTCCAGTGATTAATCTAAATTCAATTTTATTTTTTCTCATTTCATTAAAAAGTTTACTTTTTAATTTTATATATTTTGATTTTATGATTAAAGTAAAACAGAATGGTGAGCTATTTTTTCTAAAGTTCTGAATTAAAAAGCGATCATCATTTTTAAAAATTTTTTTAAAGTATTTTTGGTTTGAATTTCTGATTTTGATAAACTTTTTCAGTTTTTTTAATTGACTTATTCCTACAGCAGCCTGAATATTGTTTGGTCTTAGATTGTAACCTGGTAGAACAAATGAATACTCCTCGTAATTTTTTTGTGTGAGTTTTAAAAATGATTTTTTATTTTCAATATCTCTTGTCCAACCATGAGATCTTAAGGAAAGAAGTATTTCATATATTTCCTTATTATCTGTCAATACAAAGCCTCCTTCTATTGTAGATATATGGTGGCTAAAAAAAGTACTGAAAGTATTACAAATCCCAAAGGTTCCGCAATATTTATTGTGATCTTTTGCTCCCATTGACTCACAATTATCCTCCATAAAATAAATTGATTTTTTTTTACATAAATTTGAAATATGAGTTGCTTCAATAGGGTTTCCTAAAATACTTACCCCAATAATTAATTTTGTTTTTTTAGAAATTGCATTTTTTATAGTTTCAAAATCTACATTTAGAGTGCTGTTATTTATGTCTAGAACTTTAATTTTTAATCCATACTGTTGAAGAGGCATATAGGTAGTTGCCCAGGCCAGTGAAGGGACAATAACCTCATCTCCTCTTTTTAATGGATTTTTTTTTTTAAAAAATAAAGCTGCTATAGATATCAAATTAGCCGAAGAACCAGAATTAGTTGAAACACAATATTTTGTTTTAAAATATTTTGCTAAATCTCGTTCATAATCACGGACGTATTTACCTTTGTAAGTATATATATTTGTCTTAATAACTTTCTTTATTTGATCAATCTCTTCTTTTCCCCAAGTATCGGTGGTTAATCTATAGTGCATATAATTTTTATTTAATAAATAAGTTTTAATACTTATACATAATACTGTCTAAAATAAAATTTAAAAATTAAACTTTGATTAAAAAATTATAAATACTAAATCAATATTTTAAGAATTTTAAAAATCTAACAGCTAATATTTTAACAATTTGTCAAAAAATATTTTTATTTTTGAGTAGTCGTTTGAATAAAAAAATAAAATTTTATTTTTATTCGCAAGAATTTTATCATTTAGTTGATCTCCAATTAAAATAGATTTTTTTAAATTAATACCATATTTCTTTTTTAAATTTAAAATCATTCCATTTTTAGGCTTCCTACAATTACACTCAATATTATAATTGCGAGTCCCAATACTTGGATGATGTGGACAAAACTCTACATCCTTAATATAAATTTTATAATTTGACAGAAAAACTTTTATTTTACTCTGAAGTTTTAGAAAATCTTTTTCTGTATAGTAACCTCTTGCTATGCCAGCCTGATTTGTTACAATATAAATATCATAATACAAAAAAATATTCTTAGATAATAAATTTAAAAATTTTTTTCTCCATTTTAAATCTTTATATTTGTGTGGGTGTCCTGTGTCTGCATTTATTGTTCCATCTCTATCTAAAAAAAGTGCCGGTTTCAAAAAATATTTACCTAAATTTTTTTTTGCTAAATATAAATTCTTTCTCAAACCGATATCAACAAAGTAATCGTCGGATAGAACACCTGTAATTTTTGCTTCATTTATCAATTTTGGTAAAATTTCATTTTCTAGAGAAATAGCTTTAGATTTCTCTATAAATCGAAATATACTTTTATTAAAAAAATAAATTCCAGAATTCATAAGTTTTGTCTTATTAAGAGAAAAAACAATTTTTTTATTTTTTATGTTTAAGTTTGAAAGTTTTAAATTAGATAAATAATTTTTATTTTTAATTAATATCATTTTACCTAATATTTTTTTTGGTAAATCTTTTTTAATAAAATTATTTAAATCATAATTTAGAAAACTATCGCCATTTACCAGTATAAAATTTTTTTTTATTAAATTCTTTATTTCTAAAAGCGCACCTGCTGTTCCTTTAGGTTTTTTTTCACTAACGCAAATACACTCAATATTATTAAATTTTTTTTGATGATATATCGAAAAAAGTTTTGATTTATAGGCTGTTAATAATATGATTTGTTCTAAATTATATTTTTGATAAAAATTTATTAAATGTTCTATAAATGGTTTGTCATAGAATTTTATAAGAGGTTTAGGTGTTTTTTTGGTTATAGAACCTAATCTAGTTCCTTTCCCTCCACATAAAATAACAAGCTTCATACTTAAATTTATTTACGAAATTTATTTTCAATAATTTCGCACATAGAGTGATAAAATAGTATATGAATTTCTTGAACTCTTGATGGATTATTAGAGTCTACTATAAAACTACTATCGCATAGTTTTTTACATTTTCCACCTTTGTTACCCAGAAGCCCTATTGAAAGTAATTTTTTTTTTTTGGAAACTTTTAATGCTTCAATAACATTTAGACTATTTCCAGATGTGCTTATAGCTAAAAGTATATCATTTTTTTGTGATATGGCCTCTAGTTGTCTTGAAAAAATTTTATAAAAACTTAAATCATTTGATGTTGCTGTTAAAATTGACGAGTCTGTTGTTAATGCAATTGATGGTATAGGTGTTCCATTTTTTTTTAATCTCACCATTAATTCTGTGGCTATATGTTGGGCATCAGCAGCTGATCCACCATTTCCACATATTATTAATTTTCCCTGTTTACTTATTCGGCTAACAATTTTATCAGAAATCTCGTTACAAGTTTTAAGGAAATATTTTTCCTGTTTTCTTAGTATATTGATATGATCTTGATAGTTTTTTTTTATAATTTTTTTTGATAAGTTAATCATTTTGATAGACAATATCATAATGTTGAGAAAAAAAGTAATTGTATTTTAACTACTAATTTTAAATTATTGAACGTTTTTATTATAAGTGTATAAATATTTCATATATTAATCTTTTTATACTAATAAAATTATAAGAATTATATCTAACAAAAATTATTAACGGTCATATTTATGAAAGTATTAATTACAGGTGCATGTGGTTTTATTGGTTTTCACTATTCTTTGTTTTTACTAAACAAAGGATTTAATATTTGTGGAGTTGATGACTTAAATAATTATTATTCAGTATCACTTAAAAAAGAACGTCTTAATATCCTGAGAAAAAATAAAAAATTTAAATTTCATAAAATTTCAACACATAATTTTAAAAAAATGGAATATATTTTTAAAAAAAATAAATTTGATTTAATTATTAATTTTGCTGCTCAAGCAGGAGTAAGATTATCTTTTTTAAATCAAGATGTATATTTTAACAGAAATATAGTTGGTTTTTATAATATTTTAAAATTATGTAAAATTTATAAAATAAAAAAAGTAATTTATGCATCTTCAAGTTCTGTCTATGGAAACAGTAAAAGTAAAAAATTTTCTTTAAATGATAATTCTGACAACCAAGAGTCATTTTATGCTGCTACAAAAAAGATAAACGAAATAATTGCTAATACTTATTCAAAAAAATTTAAAATAAATATAATTGGGTTAAGATTTTTTACAGTATATGGTCCATACGGTAGACCCGATATGGCTTATTTCAAATTCACAGATAAATTATTCAAAAATAAATCAATTGAGTTGTACAATTCAGGAAATCACTCAAGAGATTTTACTTACATAGAAGATGCGGTAAAAATGATATTTCAGATTCAAAAATCGAAAAAAAAAATCAGTCATCAAATATATAATATAGCAGCTGGAAAAAACGAAAAATTATTAAAGTTAATAAATGTTATTGAAAAATTATCTGGAAAAAAATTTAAAATAAAAAAATTAAAAAAACAAGTTGGTGATGTCGATGATACGCACGCAGATATAAGTCTAACCAAAAAAACCACAAGATATTCACCCAAGTATAATTTAAATCTAGGTATGAAAAAATTTATAGATTGGTACAAATCGCGAAGTTGATAAAAAATAAAGACTTTACTCTAAATACTAATGAAAGTTTTAAAAATTCATTTTTTAGCAAATATAATCTTGTCTGCTAAATTTATGATTTTTTTATTTTCAAGCTTATCAGTAAATACAGAATAGACCTCATTAAAATCATCAATTAATATTTCAACAGGAATATAGGGATTAATTTCTCGGATATTATCATGTATGTTAGTTTTAAAAAAATCAAATAGATAATTTTTATGTAAAACAGAATGATCTAATCTTTTTTTAAAATTTAGTCTCATTCCTTCAGAAATTTTCTTTTTAAAAATTTTTTCATAATTTGTAATTGTTTGATCCAAATCTATTTGACCATAAAATTGCATCAAATAGTTCATTGGACAATCTATTATCAAAATATCTTTTTTTTTATTAAAAAGAAAATTATTTTTAAAATAATAAAAATTTTTAATTTTATCAAAATTAATTTTTTCTTCAAATTTAATTATATTTTCAAAAAATAAATCATCATCAAATGTTAGGCTATTGATATTTATTTTTATGAAATCATGTTCTTCATGTGATATATTTTTTTTTATCGCACAAAGATTATTAAATAATATTTTTTCATAAAGTTTCCAAATAAAGTTCTTATTTTTTGTTATTTCATAATTTTTAATTATATTTTTGGCAATCAAAATTATCCTTGAATTAAAGATTTTAGAAATCTTCAAAACTTGGAGTGACTCAATAGAAAAAATATGGGAAAAAATTATATCAATATCACAATCTTTTTTTTTAATATTTTTGATTGAGTAAAAGATAATTATATAATTAAATAATATTTTAAAAAAATTTTTTATGAACGTAGAAAAAATTCTGGTTTTTTCTTCCGATAAATGAATAGGTAGCAATCTAATAATTTTGCACTTGAAATTATTTTTAGCTAAGTTGAACAATTTATCATTAGTAAATACAATTGTCGGTGTTTGTTTAAGTTGAATATTAACAAAATATAGAAAATTTTGTGATGCTGACAAACATAATATAGTTTTAATTTTTTTATTATTTGTCTCTTTCACTCAAAATAAACTTTCGTTTGGGCCATTTAATTTTTATTGAACTATCATTCCACTTAAGTGTTTTTTGATTAATAACATCATTATATTTTCCAGTATAACTTAGCTTATAATGGAAAACACATTCTTTTGACATGCACAAATGACCATTCGCAAAGTATGGTGGTACTAATATAGATATATTGTTTTCTGCGCTTAAAATCCATGTTTTTACTTTATGAAAATGTTTAGATTTTGGATTACAGTCAACAACAACAAAAAAAAATTTTCCATATACGCAACTTACTAATTTCCAAGTTTTACTGTCATAATGTAATCCTCTAAACACATCTTTCTTTGATAATGAAAATTTATCATGTTTAAAATTCAGAGATATTTTTTTTTTTTCCCAAGAAGTCCACAATAAGCCTCTTTTATCTTTAAAAATTGATTCTTTTAAGACTTTAACTTTTTTTTTCATGATAAATAATTTCTGAGCCTGATGAAGATGTTTCGAGAGGTAAGATTAAATTTTTTTTTCTAAAAAATTCATAAAAATCTTTTCTTTTTTTTTGTGGAACAAAAAATAATAAAAACCCACCCCCACCAGCACCTAGCAGTTTTCCTCCCAGTGCACCTCTTTTAATACCAAGCTCATATAAATCATCTATTGTGTTGTTTGATACTATATTGCTTAATTTTTTTTTTTCTATCCAGCTCTTATGAAGTAAGTTTCCAATTGAAATATAATCTTTTTTCTTAAGATAAGCTTTCGCTTTATTTAATAACTCTAAAGAAAATGCTATATTTTCTTTTTTTTCATTGTTTAGTTTCATTATATAGCTATTTGAAACTTCGTGCGCAGTTCTTGTAAAACCAGTAAAAATTAAAAAAAAATTTTTACAAAAAATTTTTTTTTCCTTTTCATTTAAGAAATTTTTAACCTCAAAATGTCCATTTTTTTTAAAAATTATATTGTTAAAGCCACCATAAGTAGCAGCAATTTGATCTTGAGAACCAACATTTTCCTTTAATATATTTTGCTCAAAATTTAAACTTTCAATAGCTAAATTTTTTTTTGAAATTTTTTTACTATTAAAAAAACCATCTAAAGCTTTTAAAAAACCAACTAGAAATGTGGAACTTGAACCCATTCCGCTTCTAGCTGGTAAATCTCCATCATAGTGAATCTCTAATCCCATTTCTTTAATTAATTCCTTTTTATCTAGTAAAGCATTTCTAACTACATTGTGTCTAATTTGTTTGTATGATGTTACTTCCTCAATCTGAGAATATGAAATACGATGTTTGTGGAAGAAAAAATTATTTAACTCTCTTATTGAAATATAAACATACTTATTTATTGTTGTTGAAATAACCTCACCCCCATTATTTCTATACCACTGAGGATAGTCTGAACCTCCACCAAAGAAAGATACTCTGTATGGAGTTTTTGTAATTATCATTTACTTTAATTTTTATAAAAAAATTTGCTCTAAATCTATTCCATGATTTTTATGTAAGTAGTCTCTCCCACCATTTTGGAAATAGAATATTTTATCTAGGCCAATTCTTTTAATCTCAATATTAATATTATTGTCATGGACTAATTCAAGAATTTGTGATCCTAATCCTCCATCTATCCACTGCTCTTCGACTGTATAAATCTTCTTATACTTTTTTAAATCTTGTATTAAATTATCTGGAAGAGGGCTTGATCTATATAAATCAATTAAACTGTATTTAAGTTGATTTTCATTGATAAAATGGAACAATTTATTAAGTAAATATCCATTAGATATAATACACGTCTCTCCATTTTCTATTAATGTTTTATAACTTTGACTTATATCAAATTCTTCCTCTTTTTTATAGACTGGCGGAAGTGCATCTCTATCTAATCTGATAAATCTAAGTTTTTTATTGTCTATTGCATATTTTGCAACAGCTCTAGTAGATAATTCATCACAAGGAGTTAATATTTCCATATTTGGAAAAACTCTCATTGTTGCAAGGTCTTCTGTTGAATAATGGGTTGGACCAGCATCTGCATAACCTAAGCCAATGCCTATGCCGACTAAGTTAACTTTTTGATCCATAGCAGCTAAAGAGCATTTAATTTGTTCATAACATCTAGATGTAATAAACGGTGCCATTGCATAACAAAATACGTTTTTATCCATCAGGCTTAAGCCTGCTGCCATAGCAATCATGTGTTGTTCGCAAATCCCACAATGAATAAATTGATCAGAAATATTTTCTCTATATTTGTCTAGTGCAGGAGCGCCCATATCTGGTGTCATGAAAAAAATATCTTTATCTTTAACTGAAGCTTCATACACCTGATCAATAAAAACATCTCTCATAAATGGAAAAGTTTTTGATCTTTTGAGGTCTAAATAATTTTTCATAAATTCTCCAATAAACAGTTCTTTTCTAAATCTTTTCTAGCTATTTCAATTTCTTTTTCATTAGGCATTGTATTATGCCATCGTGTTATGTCCTCCATAAAGGAAATTCCTTTGCCTTTTATTGTATTTGCAATAATGACTGAGGGTTTTCCATTACCTTTTTTTGCTTTCTCAAGAGTTGACAAAAGACTATCGTAGTCATGACCATCAATAACATCAACATTCCAACCAAAACTTTTCCATTTTTCATCTAAAGGCTCCAAACTAAGCAATTCACTGTCTTTACCTAAAATGATTTGTTTGTTTCTATCAACTATAAAAATTAAGTTGTCTAATTTATTATGAGAAGCAAACATAGCTGATTCCCAGAGAGATCCCTCGTAGTGCTCACCATCACTTAAAACAATAAAAATTTTATTGTCTTTTTTATCTTTTTTATAGGCATAAGCGAATCCGCAAGCTATACCAGGAGCTTGTGATAATGATCCTGAAGTTGAGTCAATACCTGGTATACTTTTATCTCCATAAATTCTTAATATACCTTCTGGTGTTCCATATTTTTTAAGTTCATCCTTAGAAATATAACCTATGTCAGCTAGTATTGGATAAATACCCATCGCAGAGTGTCCTTTACTTATTATCAATTTGTCCCTTTCAGAATTAAAAGGATCTCCCTCCTTATAATTCATTATAGATCCATAGAATAGACTTATAACTATTTCTGTTTGAGATAATGCTGAAGCAATATGACCTTGGTTTACTTTAATTACCATTTCAAAGATTTCCTTACGAAGCCACTTGGATTTTTCTATTAAAAATTGTTTGTTAGTCATTTTAATGATATATTTAGTCTATGACTGATCTTTTACTGATTATTTCAAATAACGCAAAGAATATTTATCAAGGATTGTCAGAAAAATATGCTGCTATTGAAACACCGACTTGGGCATTACTACTAGCTGAAGCATCAAGATCAAAGGGATTTAGTGTAAAAATTTTGGATTGCCTTGCTGAAAATTTATCACATATGAAAGCACTTGAAAAAATTAATATTATAAATCCAAGACTGTCGCTTTTTGTTGTTTACGGACAAAACGTTAATGCTGGAACCACTAGTATGAGTGGTGCAGTTATGCTTGCTGAACTTGTAAAAAAAGAAACCGATATACCGATTGCTTTTGTGGGATCTCATGTTCAGTCTCTTCCTATCGAAACTATGAAAAAAGAAAAATGTATTGATTTTGTTTATACAAATGAAGGTGTTTATGCATTACTCAATACGCTTAAGTTAAATAAAATTAATTCTGAAAATCTAAAAAATATTAAAGGAATTGCCTTTAGAAATGGAAATGAAATAAAATTTAACCAGCTAGAAAGGGTTGTGCCTCAAGATAGAATGGATATTGATCTACCTGGTTATGCTTGGGATTTACTTCCTTTTAAAAAAAAACCCCTAGATCTTTATAGATCACCAATGTGGCATGCAGAATACAATGAAGATTTTAGAACACCTTACGCAGCTATTCAAACGTCTCTTGGTTGTCAATTTAAATGTAGCTTTTGTATGATTAATATAATTAACAGAAATAATGATGATGAAATAGGTGTTGCAAGTAATTATAGTGGAATGAGATTTTGGAGTACAAAATTTGTTATAAATGAATTTAAGAAACTTATTAATTTAGGTGTTAAAACTATTAGAATTGTTGATGAAATGTTTTTACTTAATCCAAAATATTACGTACCTTTATGTAAAGAATTAAAAGAGTTAAACAAAGAAGATTCATTAAAAATGTGGGCATACTCAAGGATAGATACTGTTAAAAATCCTGAAACTTTAAAATTAGTTAGGTCAGCAGGAATAAAATGGTTATGTTTGGGAATAGAAAGTGGAGATAAAAATGTTAGGCTTGAAGTTGCTAAAGGAAAATTTGAAGAAGTAGATGTAAAAAGAGTAATTGATCAAATACATAACGCAGATATAGAAGTGATGGCAAATTATATACTTGGTTTACCTGGTGATGACAAAATTACTATGAAAAAAACTTTTGATTTAAGTATTGAGCTTTGCACATCTGGTTGGAATACATATGCTGCGATGGCTTTACCAGGAAGTCAACTTTATAAAAATGCGATTAAAAATAATGTAAAACTCCCAGAAAACTATGAAGGTTATTCATTTCATTCATATGATACAATAAATCTCCCAACAGATAAATTAAAAGCATATGAGGTTCTAAAATATAGAGACCAATGTTTTGATAAATATCATAATCATATTCCTTTTTTAAATAGAATTGAAAAAAAGTTTGGTTTAAAAGCACGTCTAAATATTGAAAAAATGACTGAGATTAAATTAAAAAGAAAAGTCATTGAACAACAAATTTAACAAATAGAAAATGTCAAAATCTGAAGATAAGATAGTTTTAAGCTACATTTTACCAACCATGAATAGGCCTGAACATCTTGAAAAAATTATTAACAAGATAAAACCATTTTTAAATGAAACAAATGAAATAATTATTATAGATGGAAGTAAACAAGCAAACCAAAATGTTTCTAATATTTTAAATGGCAAAAATTACAATTATGTTAATGAGTCTGATAATAATGATGTTGAGGCTATCAACAAAGGTATTTTAATTTCACAGGGTGAAGTAATAAAAGTTCTAGGTGATGATGATGAATGGGATTATGAAAAGATTGAAAAATCTTGTAAAATTCTTCTAGAAAACAAAATTGATGTTTTATCTTGTGGCGGCATTATATATGACGAGATAAATAAAAATGAAAAGTTTATTAATATTCCATCAGAGATTGAATATAGTAAAGATAAAAATAATTTACTTAAATATTCTCTTAGTGGTTTCGGCTTAATTTTTAAAAAATTAGTTTTGGCTAAAACTGGTTTGTGGCAATATCCTACATGTGATGCAGCTTTTATTTTTGAGTCAATGATTAATAAAGATATCAATTTTAAGTTTTGTAGGATAAACGTTTGTTATCATAAATTTAGCGAAGATAATGCATCATTTAAAAACTACTATGGGAAACTCAGAATGCTAAGAGAGTTAGTTTATAAAAACTTTTCAATATTTACTTATGCGAAATTCGCTTTAAAACATAATAAAATATATTTTAACATGAAAAAAAATAATCCCTTCAATTCTATAAACTTTTTTCTAGATTTAACTAAATCAAAGAAAACATTAAGTTATAATAAAAAATTTGATGAAAGCCTAAGTTAAAACTAAAATGATTGCAATTTTAACAACCACAATAAATGTACCTTACTTTTTAGATGATTTATGTAAGAACATTTATCAATATGGTCATAATGAAAATGTAATAATTCTTATTATTGGTGATAAAAAAACACCAGAACAAACTGCAGATTACTTGAAGAAAACAAGTAAAAAATGGTCAATAAAAATTGATTATCTAGATGTAAAAAAACAAGATCAGTACTTTAAAAAATACAAAAGAATTTACAATATATTTCCTTATAATGATGCAATCAGAAGATTACTCGGTAATTTATATCTTAATCAATTTAAAATTGATAAATTTATATATTTGGACGACGATAATTTTATAACTAAGTCATCAGGTGATTATATTAAGCAACATTCTCTTGTTGGAAAAAAAATAACAACTAATGTTTTTTATTCAAAAAATAAATGGCCTAATGCTTATAAATTTTTAAAAACTAAAAGATCCATGCCAATCTTTCCTCGTGGATATCCATGGAAATTTCGAAATGAAGATAGTTTTAAAACTAAAGAAAATATAAAAATGACTGGAAAGGTTATAGTTAATTGTGGATACATTTTGGGAGATCCAGATATTGATGCTTCGTCAAGAATTTTTTGGAATATTGATGTAAAAGAAATTAAAAGAAAAAAAAATATATTCTTTAAACCAAAAAACTATTTTCCATTCAATGACCAAAATACGTGCATTGATGGTGAATATTTAAACTTATATTTTAAACCGCTGAGCAATGGTAGAAATGCTGATATTTGGACGAGTTATCTCTTTTGTAAAATTGCGGAAATTAGAAATGAACTAATTTCTTATGGAGGTCCTGAACTTTTACAAATAAGAAATGTTCATGATAATTGGAAAGATTATGAGCTAGAAAAATCTCATAATATCTCGACTGATAAATTTGTGAGCATTCTGAGAGAGATAAAAGTAAAAAATAATAAAAATACTTATAAACTTTTAAAAACAATTTTAATTGAAGCAGAAAAAAAGTTAGAACAATTCAGAATTAAAATATTCACAAAAAAAATAAACAAAATTGGACATTATCAAGGATTTTCTTTATTAGAAGCAAATACAAGAGAGAAAGAAGTTTACAAATATATTAAAAAATATTTAAATGAATACTCTCTCTGGTTAAAATTAATTAAAAATTTTCCTAAATAGATTTTATTTTTACCATTACCAAGCTGTCCATCCACCATCGATTATGATATTTTGTCCAGTTAAATAACTTGACTCATCAGACGCCAAATAAACTATTGCAGGAGAGATTTCATCTAACTTACATTTTCTACCCAACGGAACTTTTTTTGAATATTTTTTTACAAAATTATCATTTTCACCTTCATGAGAAATACCTCCTGGAGAAATACTATTTACCCTAATATTTTTTTCACCCCAATATGCCGCTAGATATCTTGTTAAAGATATAATCCCCCCTTTAACCGCAGGGTAAACTGAATGTGAATATATTTGTTTTGTTCTCTTCTTGTCTTTATTTTGAAGATACAAGCTGTCTAAATTTGATCCTTTATAAATTCGTTGATCATTTCCAACAACACCATACATAGAAGACAAGAGAATTATGCTTCCATTACGCTCTAGTTCCATGTATTTACCAACCTTCTGTGTTGCTAAAAAAACTCCATCTAGTTCAGTTCGAACAACTTTCTGCCACCCCTTTAATGAACATTCTGTATATGGTAAATAAAAGTCATCTGGTTTTGATGTAACGCTGGAAACTAATACATCTATCCTTCCATACTTTTTTATAATCTTATCAACTGTTCTAGAAACTGATTTTTCATTTGTTACATCAATATTAACTTGCGTTATATTTGATTGATTTTTTTTATTTTTAGATTTTTTAGCAGCTAATGAACTTTCCTTTAAATCTGCTGAAATAATTATTCCATTTTGCTTATTTAAATAATAGCAAAAATCTCTTCCTAGGTATCCTCTACCGCCAATAACTAGAATTACTTTATCCTTAAGATCAAACATCATAAAATTTCTAGAACTCAAACCTATATTTTTTTGAATTATTAATAATTTTTTTCTGTTTTTCAGAGTTAAAATAAGCCTCAACAATCCATAAACTTTCAATTCCACAATCTATATCATGCTGATGCTTTACTCTACCTTCTTCAACGTATTCTATAAAACACTTTAATTGCTTCACATACATATCGTTAGCATCATAATTTTTATCATTCCATAAAACAATAGGAGCTTTATCATCAAACTTTTGAGCTAGCAATTGTTGAGTACTAAAATCATAGGATATCCAACCCTTTTCGAAAGTAATTAGTCCACTTCTATGAAAAGGATTTTGTATATAATCTAAATGGATTTGACTTACACAACCAGATTTATGTCTTATCATGATATCAGATATAATATCTATATTTTTTTCAATATCTAGTGACGCAGAGTCAGATTTCATCCCAACCACCTCTTGGGGTTTACCTGCTAGCTCAATAGCCATATGGATTTCATGTATAAGAGTTAGGGCCACACCACCTCCAAGTTCTTTTTTTGCAAAATATGATTTTTTATAATCCTCATAAGGATGCCAGTCAGGTAGCCAATGACCAGCCTGACATTGTAAATTGATTATATTACCCACATCATTAGAGTTAACAAATTTTTTAATATTCATAAATATTGGATGGAACACTAAATTATGTCCCATAAAAAATACTGTATTATTTTTTTTAATTAAACTAGTTAATTTATCTACTCCATCCAAAGAATTGGACAATGGTTTCTCCATAAAAACACCTTTTACAAATGGTAATACTTGAATCGCTGTGCTTAAATGAAGACTTGTAGGGTTTGAAATGATTGCAATATCTGGTTTTCTTTTACAAATATCATCCCAGTTATCAAATTCAATAACTGCTAGATCGCTAGGTAATGCCTGATGAAATCCTTTTTTTGTTCTTAGAGCCATTATAGATTTAATACCAATTTTCTTTAAATTTCTAATATGCCTCTGTCCTATTGAGCCACAGCCAATTACTACTGCTGTTTCTACACTTCTTGTTTTTTTTAATTTTATTTCTGAATGATTTTTGAATTTTTTGAAAAATTTTTTACCACAAAATTTATTAATTTTCGTTACTTCTGGATTAGCATCAAGAAATTTCAATATTTCATCGAGAGAAAATATTTTCTTATCATTATAAAGAGCATTAAAAATTGCTTCAAAAAACTTCCAATCTTCAGGGTAATCTAACGTCATCCTTAATCCTGGCCTTTTATGGAAAGTATTTTTAACTTCAAAATCTACTACATTAAATAATCCAGTATCAGTAAAATAATGACCCCATACTTCAGTGTCTGATGAATCTTTTAGCTCAACTACTTTTTGAAGTGCATCAATTTTTATTCCATAAGAAAAAACTCCATGAGGTAAATCAAACTGCCTTATTAAATCAGCTCCGGTTTTTTGAAAATTATCAACAATTGCGTCTGCATAAACTGGGTCTATAAATGGAGAGTCTGCAGTAATTGTTAAAATATAGTCTAATTTATAACATTTAGCTGCATCAAGCATTCTAACTAAAACATCATCTGGATCACCAAAAAAACATTCTACTTCATTATTTTCAGCAATATTTGCTAATGGCTTATCCTGTTCTAAAGTTGATGTGCAAATAATAATATTGTCTACTTTTTTTGATAATTTAAGTCTATCCAATAAGTGAGAGATAATAGGTTTTCCCTTAATATTTAGTAACAATTTATTGGGCAATCGAGTAGATTTTAACCTTCCGATAAGTAAAAATCCTACTTTCATTAAATAATATCAAAATGAGATGAATTTAAAATTTCATTAGTTGAAATCGATTTAATCAGTGTTTTGCCCATTAAATTCATAGTATCAACTTGTGATAAATCTGTTTTTTCTTTTGTTCTTTTAAATGAAATATCTTCTAATGAAATTATATGTCCTTCCTTCATTTCAAAACGCGCAATAGGTGCTAATTTCATTGGTCCATAAATAGAGTAAGATTTTTCTCCATCATTAAGTTTTAACAAACCATCTCCATGAATTTGGTTTAATAATTTCAATTTATCATTTAAAGAATTAAACATTTCTATTGAAATTGCAGCGCTAAAATCAATTCTTTCTTGACCAAAAACATTAGTAACATGTTTTTCAACAAAACTCATACCATTAGCAGCACCTAACAGTGTAATTAACTCATTATTTGCTTCGTTCCATGCTGTATGATCAGCATAACCAAAAATTTTATTTGGATACAATGATTGTATTTTTCTTATCTTTAATATGTTCACATCCTCATATTTTGTTGGATAATTTTGAAATCCGAACATTAAAATTATTTTCCGATTTTCAAAGGTTTTTATAGCTCTATCAATTTCTTTTAAAGTGCTTCCCCCCACACCAATAACAATTTTAGTGTCTTCACTTAATTTATCTAATACAGTATTTTGAAGCGTCGGTACATTGAGGCAAGTAGAATGTAATTCAATGTACTCTGGTTTAAAAATAGATGCGTATTTAATAGCAGTTGTATCATTGGTTAGTAGCATTAAATCTTTATCACTTTCTTTTACCATAGATATCAACTCTTGCCATTGCTCTTTAGAAAATACCATTGATTTTAATTTTTCAAATAATTCATGGTTTGAATCCATGTATTCATCCAAATCTAATGTGACATGCATCTTTATTATGTCTGTTTTGGTTTTATTTATAATATCTGAAATTAAATTTTTCATAAAAATAAAATCACCTTCATGATGCCAAGCTGTTTCAGCAATTAATTTAATCATTTATTCTTCAATACCCTCATACTCATTTAATTATCAAAAATAGAATTAAATCTTAGATTGGCCTTATCGTAATCATTAGATCTTCCTATATCCAACCAATTTTCTCCCAATGGAAATGAAACTATTTTTTCTTTTTTATTTATCATCTTTTTAAAAAGAGAGGTCATATCAAAAAATTTTTTTGGGATTAACTTTATACATTTTGGATTAAGAATATAAATGCCTGCATTAACAAAAAATTTATGTTCTGGCTTCTCCTCTATTGTATCAATATTTTCTTGCTTTACTTTAACCTCACCATAAGGCAATTTTACATTATACTCTTTTATACACATGGTTGCTTTAGAATTATGTTCTTGATGAAAGTTAAGCATCTTTTCAAAATCAAGATTAATTAATATATCACCATTAATTACAAAAAAGGGCTCTTTTATTTTTTTTTTAATAAGGCTTACAGCACCAGCTGTGCCCATTCTGATCTTTTCATGAATATATTCTATTTTTGCTCCAAATTTTTTTCCATTGCCAAAATAATCTATAATTACTTTTGACTTATAATTCACACATATAACAAAATTATCATAACCACTTTCTATAAATTTCTCTATTATTGTCTGAAGAATTGGCCTATCACCCACTTTTAACATTGGTTTAGGAATATTTTTCGTTAACGGTCTTAGACGCATGCCTCTCCCACCTGCCATTATCACAACTAAATTAGATTTTTTTTTTGGTCCTATAAGTTCATCTAACACATGAATTCCAATTACTTTATAATTTTTATCAACTACTGGAATTTGATAAATTTTTTTTGAAAGAGCAATTTTTAATACTTTATCTTTGCTATCATTTTCTTTTGCTATGAGCGGTTTTTTATAAACTATTGACTTAATAGAGCTATTTATATCCAATCCTTTTAAAAGTCCTCTTCTAATATCTCCATCAGTTAAAGTACCAAGCAACTTTCCTTTTTTATTCACAACAATTGCTATTTGAAGATTACCTTCAGATATAACTTTTAGAGACTCTCTAATAGTTGCATCTAAAGTAACTTTTATTTTATTTGCTTTTTTCATAGAATTTGCCTCAAAAGGATGAGGTTTTTATTATTCATATATCTACTTATATCTACAAATATATTGGGCACAAATGTATTTTTTAATACAGTGAACAGTTTAGATTCCATTTAATTTTTCTATTATTTTTGAAAACTCTATTGCTCCTGTACATGATATTATCATAATGAATAATTAATATTAAAAAAAGTTTTTTTTAAAAGATTATCTAAAGAAATAGTTTTCAAAATTTTAACAATTTTTTTACTTGGGCATTCATCGCCATATGGATTTTTGACATTTTTTAAAAGTTTTTGAAATTCATCTGAATAAACTTTTGATATCGCTTCTTTTATGCTGTCTTTATTTGGCAAACAATCAATGATACTTTCTGCTTTCAATCTACCTTTTTGTCTATCGCCAATGTTTATGGTTCCAATTTTAAAACTTGGTGCCTCTAGTAGTCCACTTGAACTATTTCCGATAATAAAATCTATGTGTTGCAAAGCGCTTAAAAAATTTTGTTGTCCCATTGAAGTAATAACTTTAGATTTATTTAGATTTTTACTAGTATATTCATCAATCATTGAATTGATGATTCTACCACCTGTATCACTATTCGTTTTAGTAAAAATTATATTTGTATCTTTTAAAACATCTATAGATTGGATAATCTCTAGAAACTGTTGCTTCGCTGTATTATCTTCTAAAGTGACAGGATGGAAAGTAACTAAAATATTTTTAATGTTCAATTTAAAATTAATTAATTTTTCAAATTCTTCTTTTGATAAAAGTACAAGCCTTTTAATATTTTCAGTACCCATGCCACCTACTTTAAAAACTCTGCGTGGGTCTTCACCTAGTTGTATTACTCTTTTGGAGTATTCTTCTGCTGCAGTAAAATGTAAATGACTCATTTTAGTTATACAATGACGAATAGCTTCATCAATGACACCTTCAGTGGTTTCACCACCATGTATATGAGCAATGGGAATCCTTGATATCATAGCTGCACTTGCGGCACTAAAAATTTCATATCTGTCACCTAGAACTACAATAATATCAGGTTTTAATTCATTATAAGTTTCTGAAAATAACCTTTGAGCTATACCTATAGATTTTGATATACCCTCAGAAGTATCTGAAGATAACTGCATATCAATTTTCTTGTCAATTTTAAAATCTTTTTCAATTTCTTTATAAGTTAATCCAAACTCAGTGCTTAAGTGCATTCCAGTGACAATTAGCTGAAGTTCAAGATTTTGATCAAATTTAACTTCTTTAATTAACCAATACAATAATCCATATTCTGCACGCGATCCCGTCACTATACATATTTTTCTTTTCATCATATAAGTTCATCTTCATTATAATCTCTTTTAGATTTAGTGCCGATAATCTCATCCCATTTCATTGGACTGATACCATTGCCTGGCCTTTTTATAGCAAGATTATTTTCATTAAATATGTCACCCTTTTTAATTACACTTTTAGCAACAATTGACTTTCTAACAATTTTTATATTAGGTATTTCACTATTTGAAGGTTTTTTTATTCCATTTCCAAGAGCAACTTCAATATTCCTTATAGCTTTAACCATAGCCTTTAATTCATGAGGTTCAAGACTAGCTTTATGGTCTGGTCCCTCCATATTGCCATCTAAAGTAAAATGCTTTTCTATACAACTGGCACCCATTGCAACCGCTGCTATATCAACTTCTATTCCTAAAGTATGATCACTATATCCAAATTTTATATCAAACTCTTTTCCAACTGATACCATTGCTTTTAAGTTTACATCTTTCATTGGAGTTGGGTATTCAGTGTTAGCATGCAAAACTATGATATTATTTTTTTTAGTACCTGAATTGATTAAAATATCTAAAGCATTTTTAATTTCTTCAATATTAGTCATTCCTGTTGATAATATTATTTTTTTATTTAATTTTCCTATTTTTCTTAAATAAGGTAAATTTGTAATCTCACCACTGGGAATTTTAAATGTTTCTAAACCTAAATCTTTTAATAACTCTATGCTATCAAGATCAAATGGAGATGATAAAAATTGTATGTTCTTTTTCTTGCTATAATTGATTAGCTCAAGATGCGTCTCTTTACTCAATTCAAGCTTTTTAAGCATATTATATTGATTTTCATTTTTATTAGTTGTTTTTTTTTGATAATTTGCTTTTTTTGAATCTTTGGTGACTAAATCTGTTGCCTTGAAAGTTTGAAATTTTACTGCATCTGCTCCAGAATTAGAAGCTACATCAATTAATTTCTTTGCTAAATCAATTGATCCGTTATGATTAACGCCTGCCTCAGCAATAATAAATGTACTCATTTATGTAAAGTACCTGCTTTAATAAAACTATTTTCTTTTATTATAATATTCTCCTTTGTTGTCACATTACTTCCTATAAAACATTTAGATCCAATTTTTACTCCACCGTTAATTGTTGTATTTGTAGAAACATGACAATGACTAGAGATTAAACAATCGTGTTCTATTAATGCTTTTGAATTTATAATACAATTTTCATTAATAATCGAATTTGCATTTACAACTGCATCATGCATTATGATGGTTCCATTGCCTATTTTTGAATGTTTAGAGACATAAGCACGTGGGGATATAATGCTTGGAAGGTAAAACCCAGCTTTATTTGCCAATTTAAACAATTTCACTCGAGAAGAAGCTGATTTGATCTGACCAACTGAAATGAAAGCATATTTATACTTTTTTGCCAAATCTTTTAAATCATGATCATTTCCAATAACTGAATATCCTAAAACTTTACAACCTAATAAATTGGGCTTATCGACGATACCAGAAATTTTGAATTTTGCTTCTTGTTCAATAACATCAATAACTGATTTGCAATGCCCGCCAGCACCAATTAGAATAATCTTATTCATTTTGTGACACTACTAGGTATATTGATAACTCGATCTTCTAACCATTTTGAATTTTTTAAATTATCACACTGTGAATTTTTGAACATTTGCAATTTATTCATTAATAACCAAACTGGCCGGGTCATAACTCCATTTGAATTACTAAATTCTAAAAATTGATCTCTTTGTTTTTTATCTTTTAATACAATAGAATTTAACCAATAATTTGATTTACTTTCTTTTGGTTCTTTAAAAAAACTATAATTTATACTTTTAAAAAAAGTTTCGTACTTTTGAGCTAAAATACGTTTATTTGATAAAAATTCATTTAATTTTTCCAATTGTGCAATTAATAAAGCAGCATTTAAATTAGGCATACGATAATTATAGCCAATCATATCATGATTAAAATCCCATTTATGGGGAATTTTAGCAGTTGTAGTCAAATGTTTTGCTTTTTTTGCTAGATTTTCATCATTTGTAATTATGCAACCACCTCCACCAGCTGTAATAATTTTATTACCATTAAAACTTATAACTCCAATCTGGCCATAAGTTCCTGTATGTAAGCCTTTATAAAAACTGCCCAAGCTCTCTGCAGCATCTTCAACTAAAAAAATATTATAATCATCACAAATTTTTTTAATTTCATCTACTTTACAAGGATGGCCGTACGAATGCATTGGAACACAAGCCTTTATCACTTTATTGGTAAGTTTATTTATGCAATGTTTATTTTTTATTGTTGTGTTTTTTTCTAGAAATATCTTTAATGCTTTTGGAGATAGACCCATAGTATCCATATCAACGTCAATAAAAACTGGCTTTGCTTTGCAATAGCTAATAGCATTAGATGAAGCAACAAAATTCAATGATTGAGTAAGCACCTCACAATTTTGATCTACTTCAGCTAATATTAATGATGTATGAATAGCTGAAGTTCCATTTGTTGTGGCAATAGCATATTTTGCACCTGTATACTTTGCTATTTTATCCTCAAATTCGTCAACAAATTTACCAACTGAAGAGACAAAAGTTGACTTAACACATTCATTTAAATATTTAATTTCATTTCCAATAAATCTTGGCTCATGAAGAGGTATAAATGATTTTTTTTTATATAATGATTTTATAAAATTAATTACAGATAAAAATTCATTTTCATTAATTTCGCTCATGAGGAATATTATAGTATTTTTGATCCTCAGGATCTTTAATTAATTTTTCTTGAATTATACGTTTAATTTCCATAATTCCATTTGGAACAGTCATACTTATTTTAAAACCAAGTTCCTTTTTAATTTTATCACAATTTACTCTATAATCTCTTGGGTCATCCTTTTTTTTCACATATTTAATTTTTGATTCAGGTAAGATTTTTCTAATTTCGTTAATTAACATTTGTTTAGTATAATTTTCTTTTGTATCTCCAACATTAAAAACATGATAAGCAACTTTTTCATTTGGAGTTTCTAAAACTGTAAGAAAAGCATTTGAAAAATCTTTCACGTGGCAATATGGTCTCCAAAATTGTTCTCCAAAAACCACGAGCTCTTTTCCAAGTGCAAGCTCTTTTGTAAATTCGTTAACAGTTAAGTCAAATCTCATTCTAGGTGAAAGACCATATACAGTCGAAAAACGTAATGAAGTTGCTGAAAATCCATCCTTTCTTTCCATCTCACTTAACATATATTTTTCAAACTTCACTTTTAGCTCTGCATATAATGAAACTGGAGCCAAATTAGAATTTTCATCCACATAAGCTTCTGGATCATCCATTTTTCCATAGTTACTACATGTAGATGCAAATATGAATTTTGATACACCTGCACTTTTTGCTCTTTCTATTAACCATTTACTAGACAACCAATTAGTTTTGTTTGCGAGATCTGAATACAATTTACAAGCAGGGTCCCCTACAATTGCTGCTAAATGTATAACTGCATCAAATTGGTTTTCTAGAAATATTTTATCTAAAGCCTCATGATGATTAATATCACAGTTAATAAATGTAAAATATTTATTATGCCAAATATCCAATAAAGACTCTCCACCAAATTTTAAATTATCAATACATGTTACATGATAATTCTTTGCAAGTAGCTCTCTTAAAAGTCCAGATCCAACATATCCCGCTCCTCCAGTTACTAATATATTTTTCATTTAATGTTTAATTTGATTTGAAATTGTTTTTTATATCTAATTTTTAAATTTAAGTTTGTTAAAAAAATTTATATCAAACAAATCTCAATTTAAAAGAAATAAATATTAACTTATGCATAGCTTATTAATCTTAACTATTACTTTGAATTATGAAATTTCGAAATTAATTTTATGATCTCATCTATTTCTTCTTTTTTCTCACTATGCGTATTAGAAATTAATGTATTTAGTGGTTTGCATCTCTTCTCAAATAATTTAATTCTGATATGATGAAAAAAATAAAATAAATATTTTATAATATTAATTTTATCGTACTTTTTTATTATTTTCATTAAATACTTTAATAAATACGAAAATTTTGTAATTTTTTCTTTTTTTGCTGAACAATAAATATCCATTGCCTTTCTGATATCCATTTCGTTGAGTTTCTCACCAACATTGTCAGTTAAATTATAAATAATACTATTGATAAATAATTTATGTTCTTTTTTTTTTGTTTTATCTTTCCACCATTCTGGTATTCTTATTCTTCCACTGGACCACCATATATTTTTATTCTCATAGCTTCTTAACCACATCAAATCATCTACAACCTTAATTTTACCCATATATGCCGAAACAATAGATATGCCTAACTCTATGGCTGCAGCAGAGGAAATTGTTGAATAATTTGAAATTACTTTAATACAAGATTCAAAAACTTTTTTTCTCTGAACTGACCACAATGTTGCCATCTGATAATTGAAAAGATGTTCTTTTATACGATCATTGCTTTTATTATTTTTTACAATATAGCCTTTTAAACCTTGATATACTAACCTACCTAAAACTTTGTTATTATCCCAATGAAAACCTATAGATTGACCTTTGCATGTAGAAAAGTCAGGATTTATATCTAAGAATTGAACACAAGTTTTCAATGTTGAGTGTAAAAAAAATTCATCATCTGAAATCATGGCAACATAATCCGTACTAATAAAGTCTAGTGAATTTTTTAACCGCTGCTCGATTGAAATTGGTGCATGGTAATAAATTATTTTTTTAGATAATTTACCTTTAATATTTTTACATGGTTCTTTTGAACCATCTAATATTAGCAAATTAACTGGTAACTTTGACCAAAATTCTATTTGGCGAAATATAAATTTTTGTCTATTGTAAGTGGGTACTATTATAGTTAATCGTTTTAAACTCATTAAATCATTTAACTATTGAAATAATACCTTTCCTCTCATAACACAATCATCAGACCAATAATACTTCCACTGTCCATATCTTCCTGCTAACATTAAATTTCCATAATTAACTTTGTGTTTTTTATTCCAATTTGTAATGGGTTCTAAATCATCATCCTCACGTTCAAGCCCAAATTGTTCTAACCAATTCAAAACCTGATTTTGAGCTGATCTTCGTTTATGATCAAAAATAATATTAGCATATTTTATGATTTGTGTATGAACCGTTTCCTCTTTATTAATCAAACCCATTTCTTTTACTTCCTTAACAACCCTTTTTTTTATTTCAGAAATATCATTGGTTAATGGTTTTTTAGAAGAAAAGTAAACTTCTACTTGAATACCTGTTTTGTCTTTTGGTGTATTACCTGGTGATAACAGCTCAGTTTGATTAATTCGTGTTGAAAGTTTGTTTTTATCATACACGTACAGCCAATGGTAAGGCTTTAAAGCTTTATGTTTAGCGGTAATATTTACTAATAATAAAGAGCTGCACAAAAGTAAGTCAGCTGCCTTTTTAATCTTCGAAGGCACATTTGATATAACATCAATTAGTTCTGGAAGTGGTAAGGTGCTAATTAAACTTTCATATGAATGCTGCTTACCATTATTAAAAAAAATTTTTTTATTTCTTAAATCAATTCTATTAACTTTATGGTTACATTTTATATTAGCTCCAAGTCTTAAAGAATTTATAAAACTTTCAAACCCACCATGGCTTGGGTATCGAAAATTATTGATATAATGTGTTTGTTTTTTTAGTGACTTTTTAGATCCATTTACAAAATCTTTCTTTTTAGGATTATAAACACGATATCCTATCCAGTCAGTTGAAAGATCTTTGGCATCTACAGTCCAATATTTTTTAGTATAAGCTTTTGGAAATGTTTCTGTAAAAGTTTTTCCAAAAGCATTAAGCAGCCATTCTTCATAATTACTCGGAATTTTATTTTTGCCTAACTTTTTATGAACTTTTAAATAATCCTTTAAACAAGAGTTTCGAAGAGGTTCAGGGACAGCAAATAAGTTTGATTGTGCTGGGTGCGGTATCCAGTTACCTTTAAACCAATTTGCTAAATTGCTACTAAACTCAAAAAATTTACCATTCACACTTTTGTGAAATAAATCTTGAACATAAGGAATTTTGGTAAAAGATACGTGTGGACCTTCATCCCACGTAAAACCATTATCTTTATGACTATATAAATGTCCACCCGAATATTCATTTTTTTCAAAAATAACACAATTTTTATGACCCGCATGATACGAGCAGCTAAGTCCTGCTATACCAGATCCTAATATAGTTATTTTTTTCATTTATAATTTTCCTACAAAGCGTATTGGTTCGTTACTTCGATTAGGTATTTTTCCTGGTAATAAATTTCCCTTAGCATTCCATTTTTTCCACCAGTAATTTGCAAATTTTAGCGTTGAAACTCCTTTTCCTGAACAAATATTTTTAACTTGTGGTTGAAAGTTTTTAGGGGGATCTATACTAAGGTCTCTTAAAAATGCTGAAGCGACCTCTTTTACTGATATGAAATCACGAATTTGTTCTCCTGTAGTCATTGGGAAATCCTTTCCAGTAATTGCTGCTTTTTTAAGGCTTGGCCATAGATTTCCTTCATATTGGCCTTCCCCAAAAACAAAAAAAATTCTATTATAGATTAATGAGATTTTTGATTTTTTGCAAAATTTATATGCATAATTAAATGCCTGAGCTTTTGAAGAACCGTAAGCGGTTGTTGGTAATAGAGCAGCATGTGATGGGATTTTTTTATATTTGTTTGCAGATAATCCATATTCAATACAACTACCTGCCATAATTACCCGTCCAATACCAGTTTCTGATGCTAATTTTAAAAGTGACTTAGTGCAATTAACATTAATGTTATAAAGCTGCTTCTTGGTTGCTATTTGAGGGCTTACACCAGATGAAGCAAAATGAACTATACAATCAAAATTATTTAGATCTTTAGCGACAAGATTGGTTAAATCTTTTTCTACCCATTTTACTTTTCTATTTATTTTAATCTTACTTTTGCTATTGCTACGCTTGATAGCTGAAATTTTAATATTATCTGGGACCATATTTATAAAATGTCCACCAATAAATCCTGTTCCACCTGTAATTAAGATTTTCAAATTATTTTTCCATCGAAAACAAAGGGGCTTATAAAATTTTTCAAATCTTGTAATTGTAAATCTCTATCTGAAATTTTAGGATTTTCTATTGGCCAAGAAATATTAGCAGTATCCCATCGAATACCGTTATCTTTATTTGGATTATAAATTGTAGAAGTATTATACACTAAAGTTGAAGTTTTATTTAAAGTACAAAATCCATGAGCAAAACCAGATGGAATATAAATCATATTACCTTGTTTAGATTTTAAACCAAATTCTTTAAAGGTTGGGGCATGAAATGTTTTAATAAAAGATCCCCTTAAGTCCTTATGTAATTCAGGAAATAACTCAAAACATCCAGGAATTTTAGCGGGAATTATTTTCAAAAAAAATCTCTTAGATAAAATTTATATTTGTAGCAATATCTTATTATACAATACCATAAATACTAGGCAAATTTAGAAATAAATTCCTCAATTTTTAAATGTAGCCTATTAAACATTTCCTCTGTCAAACCATGATGTATTGGCAATAAAATTCCTGCTTTCATTACATCATCTGCATTAGGGCACCCTCCTTCTTTCGCCTTATAATTTATCCCTTTACACATCGGCTGACGCAGAATATTACCTGTAAAAACAACACGTGTTTGAATATTATTTTTTTCTAAAAAAATTTGCATCTCTTTTCTTTGAAAGGGTGCATCCTTTTTTATAAGCAATGGAAAAGCCAGCCATGCTGTTTGTGAGTCTACTGTTTCTTTGGGAATTGAAAAATAAGGAAATTTTGAAAAAAAATCACATTGTTTTTTAAAGTTTTTTTGTCTTGTTTTAATATTATTATTTAGCTTTTCAAGTTGAGCTAAACCAAATGCAGCACCAACTTCATTACCTTCTAAATTATAGCCAATTTTTTCAAATACAAATTTTGCGTCATAGTCGATCCCTTCTAATTTAACATTGAATCTATTTTCAATTTTTTCACTTTGTTCATCAAACAAAGAAGAGCTTCGCCCCCATGAACGAAGTAGCTTAGCTCGCTCCATAACTTTATCGTCATTAATAGCCAGTGCTCCACCATTTCCTGCACAATTAATTATATGTGATCCATAAAAGCTAGTAATTGACATATCTGAATAATAACCAGAACTTTTATTATTTATTTTTGCACCCAAAGTATCTGCTGAGTCTTCTATAACTATTAGATTATATTTGTCAGCGATTTTTCTAATTCTAGGCCAATCACATAAATTTCCCATTAAATTTGGTGCCAATATTGCAGCTGTCTTTTCTGTTATTTGTGCCTCAATTTGAGAAGCATCTATACAATATGTTAGTGGCTCTACATCAACAAAGACAGGTACCAAGTTATTTTTTACAATACATCCTACCGATGTTGAAAATGTCAATGCTGGAGTTATTACTTCTGCACCTGATGGAAACTCAAAAGCTTCAACGCCAATGTAAAGAGCAGATGACCCAGAATTTACATATAAACAATATTTCTTATCGAAAAGTTCAGCAATTTTTTTTTCAAAATTTCGAGAGTAATTTCCCATTTGGGTTGATTCTGATAAACACTTTACAACTGCATCAACTTCTTCTTTACCATAAACAGTTTTAGCGTACGAAATTTGCTCAAATTTTTTCATTATAGATGATTTTTTGTATTATAATATGCAATTAAATTTAATTATCAAGATATGAATTAATTTGTGAAAGTGATCTTTCATTCATTAATTCACTTTCTTTCCAAGCTTGGTGCCATTCTATAGTTTTATCCAAGGCCGTTTTTATAGACCATTTAGGTTTCCAATTTAACTTTGATTTAGCTTTTGAATTATCTAATAAAAGCAACTTAGCTTCATGGGGTTGGGCTGTTTTGTCAATATCCCATTTTAAATTAGGAACTTTTTGACTAAGATAATTAATAACCCAAGAAACAGGCTTTGAGTCATTTTCTTGAGGACCAAAATTCCAAGCTTCTGCAAAAATATTACCATTTGTAACAAGTTTTTCAGCTAACATGAGATAACCTGAAACTGGTTCCAGAACGTGTTGCCATGGACGTACTGCATTTGGTGAGCGAATAAACAATTTTTCACTATTATCAATTGCGCGTAAAAAATCAGGTATCAGTCTATCTGTTGACCAATCACCTCCACCAATAACATTGCCGGCACGTGCTGTGGCAATTTTTATTCCAATTTCTTGTAAAAATGAATTTCTGTAAGCAGACGATACTAATTCAGCACAAGCCTTACTACTAGAGTATGGGTCATATCCGCCTAGCTTATCACTTTCAAGAAAAGGTTTTAATTTTTCTTCATTTTCATAACACTTATCAGTAGTAATATTCACTATCGCCTCAACAGAGTTTATTTTTCTTGATACCTCTAGTAAATTTAAAGTTCCAATTGTGTTAATTTTAAAAGTTTTGATAGGATCCTTATAAGATTCTCTTACCAAAGGCTGTGCTGCCATATGTATAATTACCGAAGGATTTGCAAATGACATTGCAGATTTTAAAGAAGAAAAATTTTGTATATCTGCAATAGTAGATGATGTTAATCTCTCACTTAACATAGTTTCTGTAAAAAAATTTGGAGTATGTTCTGGTTCTAGAGAATATCCATGAACTTTTGCTCCCATTTTAGAAAGCCATAACGCTGTCCAGCCACCCTTAAAACCTGTATGTCCTGTTAGAAAAACTGATCTTCCAAACCAAAAATTTGAATTTATTTCCATATTTTCCAAGGAGCATCACCTTTTTTCCATAATTTATTTAACATGGTCTTTTCTCTCAAAGTGTCCATTGGTTGCCAAAAACCATCATGCTTAAATGCTTTAAGTTGTTGCTCTTTAGCTAAACCAAACAGCGGTTCATTTTCCCAGTGTGATTGATCATCTTTAATTCGATTAATTACAACTGGGTTTAAAACAAAAAAACCACCATTAACCCAACTTCCGTCACCCTCTGGTTTTTCTTGAAAATAATCTACGATATCATTTGATCCAAATTTTAATGCACCATAACGACCTGGTGGTCTTACGGCTGTAAGAGTGGCTTCTTTGCCATGTTGTTTATGAAATTTAATTAATTCTGAAACATCTATATTGCTTAAACCATCACCATATGTAAAACAGAATGCCTCCTGATCTTTCACATATTCTTTTATTCGCTTTAGACGACCACCAGTCATTGTTTTTTCTCCAGTATCTACTAATGTCACAACCCAGGGCTCTACATTATTTTGATGTACCTGCATTTTATTATCTTTCATTTGAAACGTAACATTTGAATGGTGCAAAAAATAATTCTTAAAATACTCCTTGATCATATAACCTTTATAACCACAGCAAATCACAAAATCATTTATACCATGTGCAGAATAAATCTTCATAATGTGCCAGAGTATTGGTTTACCTCCAATCTCTACCATTGGTTTTGGTCTTATATCTGTTTCCTCTGAAAGACGAGTACCAAGACCACCACATAAAATTACAGCTTTCATAAATATTTACCTAATTATTTTCAAATATACTGGTTTTATCAACTATTTCATTAAATTTTCCCTGATCAATAAGCTGACCTTTTTCAAGTTTAAAAATAATATCACAATTTTTTACAGTATTTAATCGGTGAGCAATTAAAATAATAGTTATATTTTGACTAAGATTATTTACTGCATCCATTACGATTTGTTCAGTTAAATTATCTAAAGCACTTGTGGCTTCGTCAAGTATTAATACTTTTGGATTATGGTATAAAGCCCTTGCAATTCCTATTCGCTGTCGTTGACCACCAGAAAGCCTAATCCCTCTTTCGCCTATTATTGTCTGATATTGTTCAGGTAATTCTTCTGTAACAAATTTATTTAAATTTGCAATTTCAGCAACTTTTTTAACAGCCTCATAATCTATATCTTTTAAGTTTATCCCAAATGCAATATTTTCAGCAATACTATTGTCTGAAAGATAAATATGTTGAGGAACATAGCCAAGATAATGTTGCCAAGATCTTAAGTTGTGTTTTGTAATAATTTGCCCATCAACTTCAATCATACCGTTTTGAGGTTCAAGGAGTCCTAAGATAATGTCAACTATTGTTGTTTTGCCACTGCCTGTAGTGCCAACTAAACCAACTGTTGATTTAGCTGGTATGCATAAATTAATATCTTTTAATGCTGTTCTAGATGAAGCAGGATAGTTGTAGCAAATATTTTTTAAAACAATTGATTTATTAAAAGGTAAAATTTTTTGGCTCTGATTTATATTAACATGTTTTAAATTTTTAATATCATTAGCCAATTTGTCAATTGCCGGACCCACAAAAGTAAGTAAAGTAAAAGAAGCATAAATTTGTTGAAGTGAAGGAATCAAACGATATCCGGCAAAAACATATAAGCTGATAATGGGAAGTGAGTTATTGAAGCTGCCTGTTACAGACATAATATAAAGAATTATAAGTAAAATACCACCAAAAGCAATTGCCTCTAAAATAAATCTAGGTAATTGAGCAACAGCTGCTGCTGAGGCCTGAGTTTGAGCAAAAATTTGAGCAGATTTAGAAAAGCTCTTTATATATGTTTCCTCTAAACCAGCAACTTTAACCTCTTTCGTAGCACCAAAAGCTTCACTAAGAATTTTGAAACGCAGTTGATTATTTTTAAGACGCTCTTCACCAATTCTACTTGTAAAAGATTTAATGAAATAAAAAATGATTAAGTAAATTCCACCAAGTGAAAAACATACTGTTATTGAGAGTATGGGGTCAGTTATAATTAGTAAAGACATAAGTGCAATTACAACTATTCCTTTAGCAATTAATTCAATTAATGGTCTGATACCACCATTAACTACTTGAGCAACTTCTGATAAAATAGTCTTTCCAAGTTCTGCACTATTTTGATTTAAAAACCAACCATATGGCTGATGTAAATATCCTTCTACTAAACGCTTTCCAATACTAAATTCTCGCATTTGTGAAAATTTTATTTGTACATAGGTTGTAATAGCTTTGAAAATAAGTGAGATAACCAATGTGAGAAATACTATAATTCCTAAAGTAAAAAGAAAATGTTGAACATTTTCAACCCCTAAATTTTTTGATGTTTGAAACATAAAATTTAAAATTACGTTTGTTTCAATTAAACTAGGGTTTGTTAGAACTGCCATGAAAGGCAGAATTGATGCAACACCTATCACATCTAAAAATGCCATTATCAGAATCATTAATAGTAAAAACCCGGCACGTTTTTTTTCATCTGGTGAAAGTAAAAATAATATTTTTTTTAAAGTTTGCATTAAGCAGTTATAAACTTTTTAGATAGTTTATTAGAGGAATTATTTTACATAGTGTATTCAATTAAAAATAATGAATAATTGCTAAAACTATAGGTTATTAGGGTCTAATTTTTATAAATATTAATATCAAAAATTTAATAAAATTTTTTTCAGTGCATAAATCAAGCCAATTGAGCTATTAGTACTGGTCAGCTGCACGCATTACTGCGCTTCCACATCCAGCCTATCAACGTGGTGGTCTACCACGGCTCTATAGGAAGAAC
>Ga0233450_10000396_pt1 | contig 51340 bp, 30 predicted proteins | sample 011ome_30_FD_189956 | JGI IMG/M metagenome (GOLD analysis project Ga0233450, IMG submission 189956) | Coastal salt marsh microbial communities from the Groves Creek Marsh, Skidaway Island, Georgia - 011501CT (spades assembly) | ecosystem: Environmental > Aquatic > Marine > Intertidal zone >... | reverse complement strand
TCAATCGTTTTTTGCGCGCTCTTCACGAGAGAGAGAGAGAGAGAATAGAAAAGAGATGAGAGAAAACGCCACTTTGGACGAGGACGAGGAGGAAGCGGCGACGTCCCCGAGAGGAGGAGGATTCGAATCGTCGGGAGGAAAGAAACGAGAAGATGAAGAGGAGAAGAGGAAGACGCGAACGACTCCGGAGGAGAAAGAAGCGCTGAGAGATATTCTAAAAGCGATGGAGAGAAGTCTTCTGATGGAAGGAGGAGGAGGAGGAGGAGGAGGAGAACAACAACAACAACAACTGGTAGGGAATGTGAAGAAGAGGAAAGAGCATAAGTTTTGGAGCACGCAACCGGTGCCGCAGTTTGAAATCGAGGAGGAGGGAGAAGACGAAGAAGTTGAAGAAGAAAGAAAAGGAGGAAAAGAGGACGCCGGTGCCAAAACCGCGGACGAGGGCGAGGACGACGAGGGCGACTTAGACGATGGTGATGGTCCAATCGACGACCCGTCCAAGACGGCGGCGAACGTGAGGAAAGAAGGGTACGACTTACCGCCCGGGTACGAATGGGACGAAGTGGACGTGGATACGCAAGAAGGCAGAGACGAAGTGTTTACGTTGCTCGCGAACAATTACGTGGAAGATGACGACGAGATGTTCCGGTTCGCGTACGCGCCGGAGTTTGTCTCGTGGGCGTTGCAGCCGCCCGGGTACGAAAAGAGTTGGCACGTAGGTATTCGGATTTCGTGCACGAAAACGTTGGTGGCGTTGATTACGGGCATTCCGGCGGAAGTGAGCGCGAACGGGAAGCGGTTGAAAGTCGCGGAGATTAACTTTTTGTGCGTGCACAAGAAATTGCGGAGGAAAAACTTTGCGCCGGTTTTGATTAGGGAAGTGACGAGGAGGATTAATTTGAAAGACGTGTGGCAGGCGGCGTACACGGCTGGGGTGGTTTTACCAAAACCGTGCGCGAAAGCAAGGTATTGGCACCGATCGATAAACGTGAAGAAGTTGGTGGATATAAGGTTCACGCAGTTAGGGAGAGGGATGAGCATGGCGGAAACGATTGAACATTACGCCATGCCGAAGAAAATTCGCGTGCAAGGATTGAGGGAGATGGAAGCGAAGGACGTGCCGACGGTGACGAGATTGTTGAACTCGTATTTTAGCAAATTCAAGTTAGCGCCGGTGAAAAACGAGGAAGACGTGAGACACTGGTTAGTCCCGAGAGACGAGGTCGTGTATAGCTACGTAAAAATTGACGAGCGCACCAACGAAGCGACGGATTTCTGCTCCTTCTACAACTTGAGCTCCACGGTCATCCAAGCGTCTTCCGGCGGTAGCAACGCCAAGAGAAACAACGTCTTACTCAAAGCCGCGTACTGCTATTACAACGTCGCCACTTCCGAAAACATCGAAGATCTCGTCCAAGACGCGTTAATATTAGCCCGAGACAACGGTTTTGACGTCTTCAACGCTCTGAATGTCTCCGAAAACGCGCAGTTCTTAGAGACGCTTAAATTTGGCATCGGCGACGGCGATTTGCACTATTACTTGTACAACTGGAAGTTGAAAGAGACGTTAGCGCCGAAAGACGTCGCGTTAGTTTTGCTTTAGTTCAACAAAAACCACTAAAATTCTTTTGCCTCCTGCGAGTGATTTGTGATAGAGTACTACGTAATACACGCGCAAAAATGAAGCACAAGAAGCACTTGACATCCACACTAAAAAGCGCAGTCGTAAATTAAAAAAAAACACAACTAAAGAAGATGTCGGGCAACCCATCCTCCTCCACCCCCTCGATGTTCCTCAAAGACTTGCTTCTCACCCCGGACGGGTGCGCCCCGGACGACGACCCGTCTCACTCCTCCGTCTCTCAAAACCCAATCATGCGCATGACCGATCAAATCTTATTCGGCGGCCCTTCGGGAAAAATGGGAAACGAATCCGTTCGGGAAAAGCAGATGCAACGAGACCGAGAGACGGGCGAGACGTTACAGCAGAAGCAACGGTGGACGGCAGATCAGGAGAGGCAGAGACGAATGAACAATATGAGTGGTGGACGGCAGCAGCAGAGAGCGCGGTCGGACGTGATGGCGAGGCAAGTCGCGCCGGCTATGGAGAGAGAGTACGAGAGGCAATTAGTGCAACAACAACAGCAACAACAAAGTATGGACCAAGCGTGGCGACGGGAACAAGAAATGATGGCAGAGCAACGTCAGAGAGACGCGATGATGATGAGAGAAAGAAACGAAGTTGGTTTGATGACGCCAGCGCCGATGATGGAGATGCAAATGCGACAGCAACAACAACGACAGGATTGGGGCGGGGAGTTTGCGCGCGAGCGAGAACAACAACAACAACAACAACAACAACAACAAAGAATGATGATGGGGAATAACGGTGGCGAATGGGCGAACGAGTTCGCTCAGAGGCAAATGCAACAAAATGGGCAGATGGTTAACGGTGCAAGCGCTCGGTGGGTGAACGAGTTCGAGCAGATGCGTGGTGCGGAGCACGCGAGGTGGGCGAATGAGTTTACGCAGCAAAGGAACGGCTATAATCCGCCGCAGCAATGGGCAAACGAGTTCGCACAGCAACAACAGCATCAACAACAGCATCAACAACAGCAACAGCATCGAGGAGAAACGAGAGTGGACGCGGAGACGAGAATGCACAGCGCGGAGTTGGCGAGAACGCTCGCGCAAGATCCGAAATTTGTAAATTCGTCCTTCGTGAAGCTTATGCAAAATATCGGCTCGGGACAAGTTGCCGTTCGCGATAACGATTTAAGAACCGTCGACGGTGAGCGTCAAGTGAACGTGGAAAGCGAGGATTGGGCAAAGGAGTTTCAAAGTGCAAATATTAGTGGCGGCGAGCGATGGGCGAACGAGTTTCAATCAACGTTGCGTCAGCAGCAAGCAAAACATCAACAAACAAATTCGGCGCAAGCCGCGGAGAATTGGGCGAACGAATTTTCGAGTTTACCGGAACAATGGGCGAATGAATTCACGCAAACGCACCCGCAATACGCAAATCAATTCGATTCCGCGTGGAACGAGAGCGCGGCGCAAGTGATGAACAATGAAAAAAATAATGCGTACGTGTTTACGCATCCGAACCCCTACGACGGGAATGTGAACGCGCTTCAAATCGGGAAGGATCTCGTCAAGAGTGGTGTTTTATCCGAGGCAACGTTAGCATTGGAAGCCGCAGTGAAGCAACCAGAGACGCAACAGAGCTCAACCACAGAAGCGTGGCGATTGCTCGGCGAAGCGCACGCCGAAAACGATGACGACGTTCGCGCCATCGCGGCAATGCGAGAAGCGCACAGACTCGACCCTCTCGACGCCGAAGTTGCTTTACAACTCGCCGTCAGTCACACGAACGAGCTCGAGAAAACAGAGGCTATTCAACACGCCGTTTCGTGGCTTCGTCAACAACAGGGCGTGTCGCATTTGGTAGAAAGTAAAAATATTATGGATGAAAACGAAGCCCGCGACGCGTTCCGAGAAGCGTCCAGATTACAACCGCAAAATGCAAACATTCACGCCGTGGTTGGCGTGTTAGCACACTTGACGAGAGACTACGATGAAGCCGTGCGGGCATTTGAAACAGCCGCACGTTTGAATCCGCAAGACCATCGTTTACATAACAAAATTGGCGCCACCAAAGCCAACGCGGCGAAAAGTTCCGAGGCAATCTCCTCTTATCGAAGCGCGCTCGATTTGAAACCGAACTATACTCGCGCGTGGACGAATATGGGGATTGGATTTGCGAACCAAGGACGATATGAGGCCTCTGTGGCGTATTATTTGAGAGCGTTAGAGCTAAACCCAAACGCTGAGAACGCGTGGGGATACTTGAGAATAAGTTTAGGATGTACTGGACGAATTGATCTTATGCCGCTCGTGGACGAGAAGAACGTCCGAGCTTTGGCGAGAGAATTTCCGGTCGGTACGGCATGAAAAAGTGTAGTATGAATTAGTTGTTTTAGTTAGGTTAATATAGTTACAATATAGATCACAAGCTATAGAAGCTCTTGAGAAAGTCGACGACTTCGTCGTTCGTATTCAAGCACGTGATAAACGTTATGTCATTCTCTCCCACGGTGCCTTGTTCGATCATTGTTTTGATAAACGTCAAAAGACAGTCGTAAAAACCATCGTAATTTACCAGAATAATCGGCACTTTGTGTTCGCTGCCCAGTTTCTTCAACTGAACGAGTGTATACAGCTCAAAAAATTCATCCATGCTACCTAATCCGCCGGGAAGAAAGATGTAAGCCGTTTTATCTTCCTTCGTTTTCCGCACCCCGGCATCCGTGAGCGCGACTTTTCTCGGCGCTAAGTATCTGCAATATACCTCTTTATCCGGATCTAAATAACTTTGTTTCGTCGATTTCACGCTCGTTCCAGCTTCGCGCGCAATCCGAATACCACCGACAACTTTTCCAGCCTCCTTGGCGCCTAGAGACGCCGCTTCCATCATTCCCGGGCCTCCGCCAGTCCACGTCGTCACGTCGCCCAATAGTTCCGCCAATCTTCTCGATAAATCTTTCGATTGTTTATAAATTTCCGTTTCCGGTTTCAACCTCGCCGACCCGTAATACACGATACCTCGCTTCCACTTTTCAATCAACTCGAAACACTCCAATAGTTCTGATCGGACTGCTTTAGCCGAGCCTCTCGCCAACTTTGCGATCGCCGAATCGTTGCGTTTGGTAAATCCAGATAAATCACGTTCGCCTAAAGTAAACATTCTGTCGTAAACGAACGTCCATCCGGTCTCGTCGATTTCAGCACCAAACACTGTACAAACCGCGGCGCCGGTTAAACATCCGATCTCGCAACACCGTTCCAACGTCTTCCCTCTCAGTATGCCATACATGAACCCGCTCGTCAACGCGTCCCCAGCGCCAGTTGTATCGATAATCTTCATTGGCGGTGTAAACGCTCGTTGTTCAATTCTTCTTATCTCTCCGCTTTGCCGATTCCTTTCCAATGCGACCAATCCTCGCTCACCTAATGTCGCGACGACGATGTCCACGCTCGCGATCAACAACTCCAAGCCTTTCTCAAAGTCCCCGTTTCCATACTCTGTCACCTCATCTTCATTTCCCATGACAATCTTTACGCACTCTCGGCGCAAACACTCCGAAATGCGTTTATCTTTGAATTTCCTCACCAACTCGAACGAGCTCAAATGGAAACACACGTTCGCTTTTTGCATCTCCGCGGTATCCAAAGCGCGTTCGAGCAATTCATCCTCTCCGTAACACGCGTACGCGTTTAAAATTACCCACTTCCGCATCCAGACATTCTTCACGACCGTCCCTTTAAACGCCTCCTCGGGAATCTCCTTCGCTAACAATCGACAGTTTTCGTCAAACGCGGGTCTCATCGTTCGCTGCCCTGTTTTCGGATGCACCAAACACAAACACCTTCCAGTTTGCCTCCCTTCTTTCCTAATCATATACGTCGTGTTCACTTTATTTCGCTTCATCGCTGCTTCGAAGAAGTCGCCCATTTCGTCGTCCCCGTACGCGCCGATCACGCCCGCGTTCACTTCGAATCCGTGCGCTAAACCCGAGCACACGTTGGTGGCACTGCCACCAATTTTCGTGCTCCACTCGCCCAAACCAGCGAGCGTTTGTTTCAACTGCTGCAAAGATATCGGTCTCGACCCGCCAATCTCTCCCTCCACGTGTTCCTCGATTCGCGAGGAGACCGCGATGTGATCCACGATCGCGCTCGGTTGCAGAACCAACAACTCCGGAAACAAAGCTTCGCGAGAGTACTCTAAACTTCCCCGGAGTGACCCGCCTCTCTGATTTCCGCGAGAAGGAGAGGACATCGGGGACGGGTAGCCGCTCCCGCCGTGTTGAGAGTGCTCGGGGGATGGAGGAACGCTCATGATAAAAGACTTTTATTCGTGTTTGTTTTCTTGAGAGATACGTGTGATGCGCAAGCGAGAGTCGTAATAATGCGGTGTTTCGGAATTCTGAAAAGCGACCTTTCGGATGTTTCCCGAGCAGGATTTGAGAGAAAAGCGCGCGATGAAATGTGAGCACTTTTGATGATCGATCGTGTTATACTACTAACACACGGGGATGCATATATTTGTTTCATTGACAACTCGCGAGTTCTACTAGAAGCCAACGGAAGCCCAATCGTATTTCGCCGTCAATGCTTTCCGTAACGTTCGTATTCTATTCCTATTCTTTCCGCCGTCGTCTTTCCCCGTCCTCGATCGGGAGGAGTATTCCACCGTCGATCGATCGTCTCTTGTAAACCAAAACTCCACGTCGTCGACAAAGCCAAACGTAGGGGACGTGTACGTAGCTCTGACGTAATCGTCGTACTCTTCGGTGATTTCAGCGGTAAAACCGTCGCAGTCGGTGGTTTTGATGATATCGACCAGTTGGTCTTTCGCCGTCGCGACGTCGTAGACTCCTGTTTGTTTCAACACGCGAATAGATTCGGGAGGATTAAACGTCCACGGAGGCGCGTACGCTTGCGCTTGACCTGTGCAAGAATAATAAGAGAAAAGAAAAGCAATAATGCGAAAGGTAATAAACGTCAGTAAATCATCAGAGGGTAAACAAAATGCCATCGCGTCCCGACGACGACAGACGAGCGCTTTGGTGCGAGAGAAGATAACGAACACCATCACCAATTTGACGTACCCATTTCTTCTGCTGTGCTTAAACAATTCACCGAATCCGGGGGACAGAGCGTTAAACTTTTGATTCCGTTGAATTCTTGCACGCCTAACTGCGGTTTCGGCGCTTTGCTTCCGACGTCGAAGAGTACACCGAGGAACAGCGGGAGGGCGGAAGAGTTGAGAACGAGCGAGCGGCGATTGGATAAAATGGAATTCGCTTCTTTGTCTTCTTCTTTTCCATTAGTTTCAGTTGCTGATGATGATATTATACGCATTCTTTGCGTCGTTCGACAACATGATAATCGCGACGAGGACGAGGACGACAACGAGGGTGGTTTTCGGGTGATTGGGACGACGTGTGCGCACAACATAGCGAGCGTGATAGTTGTTGTTGTTAAATTGTGTTGTGTTTTGTCTGTCACGTAAAAAGTAGTATTTTTAAATCTGCCTTGTCTCTCTCAATCTTTTCAATGTTCCTTCTCAGTGATGATGATGCTCTTTCAGCACCAGCGTTCTTGCGCGTTCTCTGCGTCCTCATCCTCTCTCAATCCTCTTTTCCTTCGTTCTTCTTCAATTCTTTTCCAACAAGTTGCTCAAAACAGTCGCCCATCTGACCTCTTTCGCGTGCTCGGAACATTTTCTGTAACACGTTCGGCAGCACCTTTCGCCGGCGTGCGTGTCGTGCGAAGCAGGCACGCGGTAGGTCAAATTTTTGTACACAACCTCTGCGATGCCGTGATTGCGCACGTTTCTCGCGTAGCTGCATTTGCCTTCGTCCATGAACGCGCACTTTTGGCCTTCCGCTTTGAACGCGATGTAGCACGGGTTGCAGCAGAGTTTACCGGCGAACTTCGGGTGGTCGTTTGGTACGCGGTGGAAGCGTTTGTACTCCAACTCTTGTTCTTGTTCTTGTTCTTGTTCTTGTTGTCCGTTTTGATTTTCTCCTCTCGCTCGTTTGTTCTCGTTCTTGTTCTTATTGGTGCTGCCGCCTTTCCCCGCGACGCCCAGCTTCTTCGCGTACGCGCACTCCCCGCTCGCCAAGAACGCGCACACCTTTCCTTTCACAAGACACCGATTATAACACGTCTCGCAGCATCTCTCCCCGCCGTACTTCGGATGCGTCTTCGGCACTCTTTGCGGCAAGATGCTGTACTCCAAAACCAACCCTTTCTCCTCCTTTTCTTTCGCAATCAAACACGTCCCCTCCTTCGCAAACGCGCACAACTTCCCTTTCGCTTGAATCTTGTAATAACACGAGTTACAGCACCACATCCCCGGGTACTTCTCGTGATTACTCGGCACGCGATACTTCAAATAGTTAAACGCCACCTTCATCCCGTCCTTCTCCCGTTTATTCGCCACCGCGCACGTCCCGTCCTTCGCGAACGCGCATATCGTCTCCCTCGCCGCGCACCTATAATAACACGTCCCGCAACACCGCCGTCCGGCAAACTTCGGATAATTCTCCGGCACCCGATACGAAAGACGACGTTTCTTGTTCGTCTTACTATACGTGTACGATAAAGGGACGCCTAACTCTTTGCACTTCAACGCTTTCAAGCACGTGTCGTCTTCCGCGAAGACGCACGTCGTCGACTGGATTTTTTCGAATTTTGACGAATGCTTCGCAGGTCTATTCATTGGAATTTTTGCTTCCTTTGCCTTCTTCTTCTCGGAGGAGACATTCATCATCCGTTCTTTGTCTCGCTCTTTGTCTTCTTTGCCGCCTCCTTTCCCGCGTCGACGAAACCGGCGAACGTCTCTCTCCTGTTCGTTTTCCTCCTCGGGCGTCCGAGTGGCTTTTTCTTTCTCTCTGTCGTCTTCTTCGTCTTCTTCGTCTTTATCGGAGAGACGAAGGAAACGTCGCACCCCTTTCAAATCATCCTCCGCTTCTTCCAAGAACGAATCGTTATTCGTTTTTTCTTTGTTGTTGATCATTATCGTCGTTCGCGAAAAGAACGATGATGCGTTCCCTCCTCCGAATCCTCCTCTGCTCGGCGCCTTCCGCAGATCCATTTTGATGCGAGGATGGATGCGAGACAAAGAGAGAGAGACGAAGAGTGATGTGAATGAGATTCTCTTTATTAGGGGGGAAAATTGTGATGACAAATCGTGTTGCTCAGATTGCTTCACATATTCGTGTAGCAGTCGTCGCAGTCGTGTGTCACTCTGAGATCAAAAACGGCTTCAGAGAGAGAGAGAAAACGGAGAGTTATGCGAGCGTTTGTGTTCGCGTTGCTTTTATTCGCCTCTTGCGCCGCTTTTGCTCGCGCTTTTGCGAAAGGAGGCACGATGGAACGATTTACCGAGGAGGTACTCTTCGTCTCGCCGCTTCCTCGTCCGGAGCGGAAAAGGAGGACAAGGAGGAACTTTACCACGTCCGCGAACTTTGCGGACGAGGACGATGATGAGAAAGACGACGAGAGCGAGAAACAACCCGATGGCATTCTCTTCCAGTCCTTGTTTTCGTGGACGATGATGAACACGAACACGAACGATTTAGAAACCTTTCCGAGAGCAATAGCGAGACTTTCGCAACGTGACAGCGTAAAGCGAACATCGTCTTCGAGTAAAAAGGACGACGAAAACGAGAAGAAAAGAAAGAGGAGATTGATGTTGGAGGAATTTTCGGTGGGTTTTACTCGAGGCCGATGGCGAGACGCCGGCGCGTTCGGGAGGAAGCCGATGAACTTTGAGACGTCGAGCGCGCTCGGGATGCACGTGAACGGAGTTTGGAGCAGAGAGGATGACGACGACGATGATGATGGTTATGATGATGATGCGTACGAGAAGGAGAAGGGAGATGGGTGGGTGAGATTGACGAACACGGTTGGCGCGAAGTTTTGCGCAGGAGCCAACGTGCGGCAGAGAGGTTTGCCCAGATTTTACGAAGTTGGAAGAGGGATGACGAAGAATAAGAAGAAGAAGAATGGATTAGAGTTTGGGAGTAGAAAGATAGCGTCGAAGAATAGATCAACGACGACGACTTTGTTTCAATCGTATCCGAAAGAAATCGCGTGCGTAGAAAACGTGGCGAGCTTTTTTGAGATGTTGCCGTGCGGCGGGAGAAGAGGGGTGGCGAACATCATCGCAAGCGAACGAAGCGCGTTGATCGCGGACGTGGATTTTCTTAGTTTTGGAGCGTCGTACGAGAGAGGAAGATTTTCCTTGTCCATGACGGGAGTGGCGAGCAGAGAGGTGATAGAAAAAATGGCGAGGGAGAGAAACGATGTGAAAGCGTGCGCGGCGGCGAAAGAGATGTCGAGAGTGTACGCGCTGCTAGGTAATGGAGACGTGCGCGCGGTGGATTTGAGAGAAAGTAAGAAGAGTAGCGTTGCAGAGTTGCTCAGTAGTTTGAAGATATCTGCGAAATCGACATCCTCTTCGTCTATAAAAGTCGACGCTCCGAGAGTCACCATCACCCGCGCCATTCTCGGTTCCGGGAGTATTCGCGGCGCGATTTCGCTTTCGGTGTCCAGATTTGAAAATGCGAGAGGCGATACCGTGGTGAGAATATTCCACCCCGTTCCCGATTACGTCCGCGTCTTTCGACACACGTTCGAGGTCGTTTCGAAAAAAAGTTCAAAAGGAGGTGATGATAGTTCTATCATTAGCAACGATAGTGCAGTGAGCGACATTTCCTGGGGTAAAGAGTTACTCGAGATGAAGATTAAGTTACCGCGCGGGCTCGATTCGGTGACTATTAGATTTGATTTCGAGAAGATATTTTTACCGCTCGAATTGTTCGAGGCAGATGCAGAGCGCGGAATGACATTTCCGCCGGCAATAGCGTTCTCTGCAGCGGCACCGGGCGCAGAAAGCAGCAGTGACAAGAGTGATAATGATACTCTCGGCAGATACGAGCGCGCGTACGCCAAGCTTGGCTTCGCCCAATCGCCGCTCTTCGAAAAGTTAATCGAGAACGAGAAAAACGACTTCGCGCACTTCTTGGACGCGTTAACGGTAATACTTCCTGTTCCAGACGGCGCGATGCCATTTAACGCCACCGCTATGGCGTGCGTCGCGTTCGTCGCGCACCTCGGCGCGTTGGCAAAAATTTTACTTAAACGCGAAAACTACGACGACAAGGCGAAGACGTTACAACATCTCGCGAAAGTTGAACGGAAAAGACTCAAAAGTGAGGAAAAGAAAGCGAAGAGCAACGCCGAAAAGCGAACTTCTTTATCGTCGTTTACGTCGTCCTCGAGAAATGTAAAACGAAAGTAGATCACATATACGTAGACGACGCGTTTGTACCACCAAAAGTACCAAAGTCGCCATCCAGACTTTGTCCTCACAATTTACGTATACTTTTGCACGCAAAAAGCACACACGCACCAGTGCGCCGCCCGTGGTGATAGAGCGAGATTTAGAGAGAAAAAACGCGTTCGTGCGTCTCTCTTCTTCTTCCGAGCCTTCGTCTCGAGGAGAGTGAGATTCTCTTCTCTTCTTTCGCGTCAAAGTCGTCGCGCGTCGTCGATCTCTCTTTTTCCAATCTTCGTCGTCGTCGTCGAGGCAAAATCGCATCACCTTTAGCGAGGAGGGGGAGGACACTTCGACCTTTCCCACGTCACACCGCTCAATCTCTTTTGAACGAACGAGGAGAAGTGTTGGATTGATCGCGCGCTTTGATTGATACGCGGAATACGCACGTAACTGCACGTATTTAAAGCAGCTCAGAAGCAGCTTTAGGCGCAGCTTTAGGAGCAGTGGCAAAAGGACTTTTGCGAAAGAGAATAAATATCACAAAAGGGCGAGATGGCATCGTCGTCGTCGCCTTTACCTCGCCGAATCATAAAAGAAACCCAGCGTTTGCTCCAAGAACCGGTGCCGGGAATTACGGCGATTCCGTCCGAGGAGAACGTGCGGCACTTTCAAGTGTCCATCGAAGGGCCGTCGGATTCGCCGTACGAAGGCGGGATTTTCCATTTGGAACTTTTCCTACCGGAAGGGTACCCGATGGACCCACCGAAAGTTCTGTTCAAGACAAAGATATATCACCCGAACATCGATAAACTCGGGAGGGTGTGCTTGGACGTGTTGAAGGAGAAGTGGTCGCCGGCGTTGCAGATTCGGACGATATTGTTGAGCGTGCAGGCGCTGTTGTCGACGCCGAACCCGGACGATCCTTTGGACGAGAGGATTGCGAAGCACTGGAGGGATAACGAGGACGAGGCGTTGGCGAAGGCAAGGGAGATGACGAAGATGCACGCGATGGGACATAAGTGATGACGATGATATCGCGGAAAAGGTGGAGGAGGTGGAAGAGGAGAGAAAATTGTTTAGATTGTTAAAGATTAATTTAGAATACGCACTACCATATAACGCATCGTTGTTGTTGTTCATCTAGTTCTATCGTAAAAGCTAGGTTGTTCTAGTGCATTTCAGCTCGCTAATAAAGTATTTATGCTCAAAATTATTCGGCAGCAGCGGCAGCCGCTTTCTTTCGCTCTTCCGCGATTTTTCGCATCCGCGCCAAGACGTCCTTTTCAAAATCTTCCGTTTTTGGTGGTAGCGGTGGTGGTGCTTTCTTTTCTTTCGCCTTCTCGAAGTCTTCCTCTTTCCGTTGCATCGCATCAGCCTCTTCCAACGCTCGCGTCTTTGCCAACGTCACAAACACCTGCGGCCTCCCGCCGTCGCACTCGATCCCGTCTTTCTCCTCGCTCGCGCGAACCGCGTCCTCTCTCGTCTTACAAATCACAAACGCGCTCCCTTTCTTCTTCCGTTTCTTTGCGTCAGCAATCTCTCGAAATATGACATCCACCGCGTTATACTTCTCGAACGCTCGAAACAAACTCGGTGCGTCGTGGTCTTTCTCTTTCGCTGGATTCTGCGGCTTCCGCCACGCCGCCTTCAACGCGCGACGCAAGTCCAGCGCCTCCGCCTCCGCCGCCCTCGCCGGGGCGTCGTTCGTCCTCGCACGCTTCTTTTCCTCGCTCACACCTTCCTCGTATTTCCCTCTCAAAACCTCCAACTCTTTCGCTAACTTTCTCTTCTTCCGCTCTCGCGCCTCCTCGTCGTCTCTGTTTTTCTCTCCCTCTCGTTCTCTCGCTTCCAGTTTTTCCCTCAACTGTTTCCTCCGGTGGCTTTCTCTCTCCAACTCTCGTTTCCTTACACGTTTCGCGCGTAACTTCTCGTCCACTTTTTGCCTCTCCTCGTCGTTCGATAACACGTCGCACGCTTTTCTCGCCCGTTCGAATTCACTCGCCGCTCGCTCGCGTTCGTGTGAAGGCCTCTTGTCCGGGTGCAACTTCAACGCCAATTTGCGGAAGACTTTCTTAATCTCCGCGCGAGTGATCGAGAGGCACAATTCTTCGTCGCCATAAATGCCCAAAGTTTTGTACGGGTCTGACTCGTCGTCGTCCTCGTCGTGGCCGTTTCGTGTTTTGGCGGCCATTTGTGTCCGAGAGAGAGAGAGAGAAGGAGAGATTGTGAAGCCAATTCGCCATTTTTCCCAAGAGCAGTCAGTCCTTGGGAAAAGATTAGTCACAAATCGTCACACCTCGAGTAAACCTTTTCCTCTTTTCCTCGGCGCTTGAAGTTCACGCAACACTCCTTCGACCAAAAGCGAAACACAGGGAGAGCGAGAGAGAGAGAGAGAAAGAGAGAGAGAGAACGGCATATCCTCCCGAATAGGAAAGGAAGAGGAAAGATGATGACGATGCGGACGAACGGATTTTCCGCCGTATCTTCTCCGTCTTTGAGTTTGAGTTCTCGGTCGTCAGAGACGATTCAGAGGACGAAAACGACTCTGACCTTTAACACTAAGAGGCGAAGAATGATTTTGAGCGTTTCGGCGAGTTCAGGAGCTGGTAAGAAAGGCGAATATTACGTCGGACAAGGCAAGTGGATTAAAGACCAAGACGGATTAGAGGAGAAGAACAAAGGGTTGGTGAGCGAGACCGGGAGAGACGCCGTCGTCGGCGGGTTCGCCGGAGGCGAGAAAAGGTTGCAAGACTATCGAAGTCAACTCAACGCGGCGAACGCGCAAGAGAAGGTGAAGGCAAAAAAGAAACCGAGGAAGGAGACGAAAGAGGTGGTGCTCGGAAAGGACTTTAACAGCGCCGCGGGCGGGATTTTCTTCGGCGAGGTTGGTTTACAATCGTGGAAAGAGACCGGGCGGATTCCTACGAGGTCGAAAGAGGCAACGTTAGGTTGGGGACCACCAGTTTTGTTGCTGCTAGTGGCCGCGGCCGGGGTGACGTATAAGACGACCGGGGCGTTGAGCGTAGACGCGTTGACGAAGACGGTCGAGTCGGTCGGGTCCGGGGTGACGAACATCGACGTGAACGACGTCGTCGGGAAGGTTGGCGGCGCGGTCGGTGCGTTGGACGAAGGCGCGAGCGTGTTACCGCCGGAGGTGAGAAGTGTGGCCACACAAGCTGCGTTGGTCGGGTTTGGCGTGTTGGCGTTGTACGCGTTGATTGGGAACGTTGTGAAAACGGCGAAGAAAACGGGCGGCGATTTCGCGAAGATTGCGCTGTTGGTCACGGTTACGTGGACGATTGCAAAGCAGATTTTGCATTAACGTTACATCTACGGTACCGAGTAAATATATAATACTAGCACTTCCTCCCCAGCATACTAATCCACCTATAACAACAAGTTAATTCTATTCTCTAACTAATTTTTTAATCGTCTTCTTCCAATGAAAGCGCCGCGAATGCGTTCGAAGGCCCCGCTTTTCTACTATTCCGCTCGTCTCCTTCGCTCTCGTCGCTGTCGTCGTCGTTGCTTTTGATATCCACTTTCTTTGGAGCAGGATCAAAGCACGGATCCTCGTCGTCGAAGTAATCGATTAAATCGAGCGCATCGTGAGCACCACCACCACCCCCATCTTCTGCGAGAATAAGTCCGTTATCATTTCTGTTCATCTCTTCCAATTCTCCTTCGAAGCCTTCTTCGTTCTCGATGTTCACGTCCTCGTCCGCGAAGGGTGCGTGAGCCGAATCTCGCCTCGCTTTAATCGCGACGATATCTATTGGTGGAGGAACGGCGTACGGTGATTTACCGTCCAAAACTCGTTTCAACGCAATCACGCCTCCCGCGCGGTCGTCCGGTCGTCCGCCGGAGACAAGGAGCTTTCGTTTCAACGCCGTTTCGCGAGCTAAAGACAACGGTGACCAAGGAAGAAACCCTTCGAGAACGTCCGAAGCGTCTCGTAATTCTAAAACTTCGCTGTCGTACAAATCTGTAGGCAACGCTGAAATTTTCAACGTTTCCGGGAGCGTCTTGGATAGTTCTTCGGCTAAACGACGATCTTTCTCGTTGGACGTCTTGCTGTCCGCGTACGCTTTCCATCGATCTTTGCACGCATCTCGCATTTCGGCGAGCCAACGTAACGATGAGTAAGGTTCTCGTACAATCGGTAACGGAACAATACCACCGACGATTTGTTCCGGTAAGCTCGCGTCGACTCGAGGAAAGACTAATCCAGGCGAATCGCACAACCACACGCCTTTGGCAAACCTTAACGTCTGCAACGTTTTCGTGTGCCCAGGCGTCGCTTTCACTGAGACTGCTTTACGACCGAGCAAAGTGTTAATCATGGAAGATTTGCCAACGTTTGGATGTCCGACGAGCGCAACGACGCACTCGTCTTTAGGCGCGTTATCTCCCTCGTCGTCTTCGCCGTGAATGTTCTCAAACTCGTCTTCGAAAAAGGCGTAATTTTTCGTCTTCGTTCGATGCAGACGCGAGTCCTCGTCCTCGTGCGGATCATCTTCGACGACGTGTTTCCACCGCTTCCCGTACTTCGCGACTCTTTTCACCGCTGAAATTAACGCCGACTTACCGACAGTCATTTCTCGCGTCGGCTCGTACACCCTCTTCGCGAGTTCCTCTTCGTCTAATTCTTCCTCCTCTTCTTCCTCTCCTTCCTCTTCTTCTCTCATCCCGTCTTCGTCCTGTTCGACCGCGATGAACCCTATAACCTCGTCCAATCCAGGCAATCCTTCCAATAAACACTTCCTCCACTTCTCCGCGGCTTCCCGCGGCACTCGATCGATCTTATTCAACGCGCAAATCAACGGTTTCTTATGAACCCTCGTCGCGTGCGCGTACAACGCCGCCGGAAAATGCAACATAGGATTTCTCGCGTCTAAAACGCAACAAATCACGTCCGCTCGTTCCATAGCTCGCCACAACTGTCTCCAAACTTCCAAGTTCTGCTCAAACGCCGGCGGATACCCGCCTTTCGCCACCATCTTTTCTTTCACCCGTCTCGCCCACTTCGCGAACGCCTTTCGCTCTCTCAATCGCAAGCGGTTTTTACTCGTCTCTTTCGCGTCGCCCTTTCGCGACCATTTCGGTCGCCGCGGCATGAAATCAATCGCCTCCACGCTTTGGTGTTCTACAATAATCGCACCATCGGATATCGTCGTCGCGCTCTTCGTCTTTGCGACGACGACGTCTAACTCTTCGTACGCTTTCGGCGCTGTCCCGATTGGCCTTCGCGCGTCTTTCACGCGTCTCTCCACGTCGTAATCCGCTTCTTTCGCGAACGTCGTTTGTACGCCTTTCTTATGCGCGTTGCGACTGCCAATGCCTCTCGTTTTCTTGTCTCCTCCTCCTCCTCTTGAAGGCACTTTCGTGGATTTTAAATCCAGCGCGTCCACGGTAAACACAGTTGTCGCCATCCCTTGTAAAGCGGACAATTGCGTCGCTCGCATCGTAGTAGTCGTCGTTAATTCTCCCTCTCCAGGTCTCGCTTTTTGTGCTTGAAGCATCTTTTGCGCGTGCGAGAGAGACTTCTTTTTCTTTTGCGTCTTTGGCGGCATGACTGATTCTTCTTTGTGGTCGTTGAGAGGAGAACGGAGAAAAGAAGAGGGCTTTGAGTTTTATCTTCTGCGCTCTCTCTTTCTCCTCAAACTTTTGCGCGACGATGACGCGACGATGATGCGTCGTCGGTGTTCGTCGTCGTATACGTCGTGTTAAGCGCACCCATAAAATGGAGAAAAATCTCTCCTTGTGGGGGTGGCTTTTGCTTGGAAAAAGCGCTTTTGTCGAGCGGCGCAATCGATATTACGAAGAAGAAGAAACAAACTCGTTGGTATTAGTGTTGTTCATAGTGTCGTTATGTGGGGTTTTCTATACATTTTAAATCTACTTTTTGTTGTGTGAAACGTGTGTGCTTCAGTTCTGTCGCTGCGGTTGCGCCTCGGCCAACGTTTGTTGTTGTTGTTGTTGCAAATCCGCGTTGCTGGTGTCTTTCAAAGGCGTCCGAGATTTCAACTTCTTGGAAAGCGCCGAGCTACTTCCAAAGCTCATCATGGAACTTCGACTTCGGGTCATTTTCAGAGCTGATTTTCGGATGATTTCGTCCGCGTTTTTACGCTCGATTTCCGAGTTGACGTCTTCCATCGGTAAGACGCGACCTTCGGTAGCTAACTTGTGCGCTTCGTCGTAGCGTTTCAAATCGAAGAGCATTTTCGCCAACTCGACTTTATGAATTAATCGGTTCGGGCTGAGTTCGATGCAGCGCTTGAAGAGCTTTTCGGCGTTTTCGGCGGAACCAGGAGCGAGCGCGCCGTACATCATCTTCACGTACATTTTGGTGATGCCGTTCAAGTTAGCCATGGACCACTCGTAGCGACCCATTACGTGCAACGCCATGTCGTCGTTCGGATCAATCTTCAACGCGTTATCGAGAGACTCTTTGAGCATTTTACCGAGCTCAACTTTTTCTCTGTTTTCGTTGGAGAACATTTGCGCGCGACCGTACGCAACCGCCAAACACACGTGCGCTTGACACGAGTTTCTGTCGATTTCAACCGCTTTCTGCGCGCGGTCGACGGCTTCGTCCGCCAACGCTTTCGCTTTCACTCTGTTTTTGAAAATCTCCGGTTCAAAGACTCGGTCGGAAAGAGATTTCGATAGCGCGATGTTTGCAAACTGGTTCATCGGTTGACGTTCCACCGCTCTGGTGAATATTTTCACCGCGGAAAGCGTGTCGCCGGTTTCGTTCTTCTTTTGGCCCTCCTTGATCAGATTTTCAAACGACTCAGATTTTTGCATGATGTTTGTTCTCGATGACACGCGATTCATCGCGTTCACGCTGCCTCGACGCGCGATATTCGCGATGGATTTCACCCCGAGTCTAGCAAATTTCAAACTCGGAAACGATATGTTTCGATTTTTCACGCTCGATTTCACCCGACGAATCCTTCGCGATATGCGCATCAAACGTTTTCTCGAGTTTGGAAACAACCAATCCAACGCTTTTAAGACGCCCAAGCCGGTAAACACGGACGGTAACTGCGTGAAAACCGACGAGGGCAGAGCGACGACAAAATTCAAAATCACCGCGACAAACGTCACCTTGGTGTAAAACCATTTCTGTTTCTTTTCATCTGTTTCTTCTTTTCGTTGTTGAAGTTTCTTGTTGTTGTTCTGTTTTTTATTCGTTTTAGTATTCGCGCTCGTTTTATTTACTGTTTCTTTCGGCGCCGCTTTCCCTGTTCTGTTTACCGGCACGTGCGAGGTGATGTGCAACAAATCTTCCGACGTCGTCGGCTTATCCCACAGACGATTGACCATTTTCCGTTCGTTTTCAATTTCTCTTCTTTTAAAAGACCCGGAGAGCTCTTCATCGTCTTCGTCCTCGTTGTTCGAAACTGTTTTACCTTGGCCTTTGTTATTGTTGCGGCGTTTCTTCGCGTCTGGCGTAAACCCGTCGTCGCTGAAACAAAACTCGTCGTCCACTTCGCAATCGTCGTCGATCCAAATCGGATCGGCGACTTTATTACCTCCTCCAAAGGACCCGGTTTTCTGGTGGTGACCAAACAAAGGCGACGAAGACGGCGTCCCCACGTCGCGCACGCTATTCGTCTTTGAAGAAGCGTTTTTGTTTCGATCGAACCTTCGTCCAATCGACGACGACGTTCCCGGCGAACCGCCGCCACCCGCGTCGCCGCCGCCGCTCTCGCCGTCTCTTTTGTTCTTCTTATTATTACTACTACTACTATTACTCGGCGAGGAGGAGGACGGGGAGCAGGATGCGTCTGGTTTTCTCACGATCATCATCGGGTCGAAATCTGTTTTTTTTTGAAACGCGTTTGGTGCGTTCCAAAACAAAGGGGAAAAAGAAAACCGGGGTCAATAATTGAAAGAAAAAATAAGAATACGTATTCTACGCTCTCGAATCGTTCTCTCTCTCTCTCTTTCGATCGCGCAGTGCTGAAAAACGACGTCCTCTCTTCCTCTCTTTCGATGTCGTAGTGCTGAAAACACGTTTTGTCCGCGGAAACATCGACACCTCTTTCATCTCTAAAATTTTAAGAGGGGGATACAAAAAGCGAGCGAACACCCAAAAAAAGAGCAAAACTCTGACTGTGCAGCGCTCGAGGCACAATTGGTTTTGCACTCGCGAGAGAGAGCGTCTCTTGGAGGAAAAGAAACGCACCTTCGGCGAAAGAGGTGCTCGCGCGCATCATGTGCTGCGACACGTCCCTCATTTTATACGTGTACGTGTTGTAATGTTTCCTTTTCTTGGTCTTCTTTTGTTTCTCGAGACGACTTTGACGCACACGAGGTCAAGGAGACGAGAAGCTTTTTCCGTCTCTCGTTTTCCCAACGCTTTCGTTTGTGTTCGACGAAATTATTCCCAAAGAAGAGATTTTTCCTTCGCGCGAGAACGAGCTTTTGGTGTGCGCGTGTCTGTTCTCGTCGCACGCAGAGTGACCGAGATCTACTCCTCCTCTTCGTGTGCGCGCTTTACACCGCGCGATCGACGAAAGTAGTGCAAGTCAACAAAGAATACGTGCGTTCGTGTGTGGGTCTTTTGAACGGGATGATAAAAATAAAAGGCACCGAAGAGTCGCAAAAATTCTCTCCCCCCTATCGCTTCGACAAAAAAAAACGTTTAGGGTTACATTTTTTGAACATTTTTTCTTTTGATTTCCTTTCTGCGTGCTTTATTAGTATGTCGAGTACTTTCGCACTACTACTACTGCTACTACTACTACTACTACTGTCTGTGTTCTATTATTCTCTCTCATTTAAACCGTTTTCGTCGCTCTTAGGATTCTCTTCTTGTTTTCCCGTCTCAACCTTTTTGTCATTCCCCGGGGAAGGAGAAGGTAACGACCGTCGCCACGCGTTCATTTCCGTTTCCAAGGAGCGTAAAATAAACTCGAACGATTTCGGTCTCGCTTCGACGTCTTTCGCGGCGCAGGTTTCGAACAAGTTCGATATGGAGTCGAACGCGAGCTCGTCCGCTTGGGTGAGCGGGAGTTGTCTCTGAGACGACGCGCCGACGAGCGCTTCTCTTCGTTTGTTCCAATCGGTCGGTAAAGCGAGTCTGCGCTCGGAGTAACCGACGACGGCGACTACTTGCATGGGGTGTAAGTCGTCCCAAGGCGTTCGCGTGGTTAAGAGCTCCCAACAGACGACGCCGAAGGAGTAGATGTCGGCGCGTTCATCGTACGGTTCGGCGCGGAGCATTTCCGGGGCCATCCATTCCGGGGTGCCGTGGAACTCCGAGCGCGCGGAGGCTAAGGTGGAGAAGCGGACGCGGGACATGCCAAAGTCGGCGATTTTGACTCGCCATTTTTCGTCCACGAGTATGTTTGGAGATTTCAAGTCCAAGTGGAGGATCGGTGGCGATCGAGTGTGGAGGTAGTGCATGCCTCGAGCGACGGCCATGGTAATGTTCAGACACCGCAAACCGTCGACTTTGAAACACTCGTCGGATTTCAAGATGCCGTGCAAAGAGCCGCGACGCATGAACTCGGTAAGGATCAGAGGGGGCTCTAAAGCGTAGCCCATGAAGAGAAGGAGGTTGGGATGTCGCAAACGCGCCAAAGTTTGCACTTCGTTCTCTAGTTTTTCGCGAACGCTTTTCCCGCGCTCGAGAAGTTGCTTTACCGCGACTAACGTGCCTTGATACGAGCCTCGAAAGACTTCCGCGAAACCGCCGACGGCTATGCGTTCGAGTAGGCGAACGTTCTTGGCATCTATGCGAAACTCTTCGGAAAGCGCGTTGGTTTTTTGCTCGCTCGTCGACGCGCCGTTGTTGTTATTGTTATCATTGTTCCCTTTATATTCGCTGTATAAGAATCCACGCGATTCACCATCTTCGATGTCCCCATCGTACCTTGCCACCGCGTATCTCCCATCCACCGGGCTCGCGTAGGTGTCCACGGCGGATATATTTGACGTCATCGTCGTCGTCGTCGTCGCCGCGTGTAACTCCTCGTCGTCTCCTCTCAGTTCCACGAGTCTCGGTGAACTTCCGCTCGCGTCGTTGGTATCGTGTGCCTTCTCGCCTAACGCCAACGTCGAGCCTCCTTTCTTCTGCACCCGATCTTCCGCGCCGAAATTCGCAGAACCCCCGGGGTTCGCCACCGCCGCCGCTACGATGCTGTTGTTGTTGTTGTTGTTCGACAAACTCGTCGTCGAATTTTCCAACTGTCCTTTCCCAAAGTGCGCTCGAAAGTGCAAGTTCATGTTCACATCAACCGTTTCCCCATCGATCCTATCCACGCGCATAATCGGTCCATTCAACGCCTCCACGCGTTCTGGAGCAATTGCCATCCGTTCAAAGCTCGCCGTGGTCGTCGTCGTCGTCCCCGTCCCTTTTTCTGCATTTCCTCCTAAAGACGTCACGTTCCAACTCTGCACCGGCAAATTCGATAAGGTCTGTTGCAACCAAAGGTCGATTTGCGCGGATTTGGCGGTTTGGCCGACGAGTGTTTCTCCTACCGCAGTAGGCGTAGGAGTATTCGTCGAAGCCGTCGTCGTCGAAAGCGTCGTCGGTGCTAAAGCGAGTGGATTAGTATTCTTTTCGGCGGCGCGGTCGTCGTCGTTTCCGTCGTCGCCGTCAAGTCGTTCCAAAGCGTTCGTTTCTTCTTTTTCCATTTCGAAAGCTACTCTCAATCTCTCTTACAGATTATTTAACGCTCTCAAATATTCCGTGTATGTTTACGTATACTTATTACGATTGGGTGGTGCGCAGGTGCCCGCGGCGGTGATGGTCATTGGTGGTCATTCGAATGCGTTTCAGAGCCAAGAAGAAGTGAGGACGAAAAGCGCTTTTTGAGAGAAGGAAAGAAGTAAAAAATATTGAGATTTCATTTATAAATACACAGATTTAATCACGCGCGGATCTTACATTATGGCGGTCTTTTTGGACCTTTCGCTCGCTTATTACTATTCTACGAACGAGGAGGAGAATGAGGAGGTTCGTTTTTTCGTCGTCGGCGTTTTTTGGCGAGGTCGGTGGCGTCGTAAAACTCTTCGAGCGCGTTCTTCAATTTCCAGAAGAGGACGATAGATTTGGCGAGAACGATGTCGAATATCCGGACGAGGACGGCGAAGAGCGTTCCGATTTTTGTTTTCGCCTCTTTTTTAAAGCTCTCGAGCTTTCTTTCGAGCTTTTTGATGTCCTCGATGGATTTGAGCTTCGAGCGGTTGGCGAGCATTTGGGCGGTTTTGGATTTGTCCAAAGTCCGCTCGACGACGCCGAGAGTGAAAAGACGGTCGACGGTTACGACGGCGACGAGCATGATGACCAGGAAGCCTACGAACGACCGCATGTAACTCCCGAAGAAGATGTTAAAGACGAAGAGGATGGCTTTGAAGTGCCCTCGCATGACTTTAGCGATGGAGCGGCCGACTTTTTTGGACGCGATTTCGCACGTGATACGAATCGCGACGAGAAGCCGGAAAAAGTTGCTGTACGCGGCGCGTTGTTTCGTCTTCGCGTCGCGAAATTGCATCACCAGTTCCTTGAACGAGTTTGGTTTGCTCTTTCGTTTCTCTTCCGCCTCTTCTTCCATCTTTTTTTGCTTCGCGAGCGTCGCTTCTTCATGCGTGCGAGAACATTTCTTCGTTAACGTTGTGTCGTGCACCTCTAAATCTTCGGTGAAGCAACACATGCCTTTATCGTCCAAGACGACAGGCGAAAAACACACGCCGTCGCACCCGATACTTCGGTTACTTCCACCACACACGCCACACGTGTCTACGACGGCTTCGCCTTGACACGCGCCGGCGCAATCGAGTTTGGCGCCCGAGCCGCACACGCCGTCGCACCCGTAGGTTTCTTCCCCTTTACACCGACGTAACTCAACGTCGCCGTTACAATCTACTCTGGATTGGAACCCTTCCGAGCACCTCGAGCTACACTTTGCGGTCCATGCTCCAAACGTTCGGTCAAAAACAGGGAGACTATCCGCAAACGGCGAGAGACGATTGGCTGTTTCCAACGCGATCTTTTCCTTCTCGCATGTCCTCTTCGAAGGCGGTTCTGGCGTCGCCACGTTCTCAAACCGTTCCACGTACGCACAAAACGCGTACGCGTTCGATTTTGCCTTTGTAAAAGTATCAATCGCGAGTACTATCATCTTCCCTATCGTTGAATGAAACATCGATTCCATATTTTTCTCCTTGTTTTCTTTCATCGACGTGCGTATTTTATCAAAGTACACTTCCGCGTTCATTTTTTCAAACAATAAACGATCCACGGTTAACTGCCTCACTAAAATCACCGACCCGTACACGTCTATCAAAAAGCTCTCGAGTCCGTCCGCAAAAGATCTCAAAACGAACGTCTTTCTCATCGTCCCAAACACCAAATCGTACGCCATCCTCGGCGTTTTCATCGGCACGTCGGAGACTTTCTCGATGCCGACTCTATTCGCCGTCTCTAAAGCTCTCCGACACCCGCGTCGAGTTCTGTCTCTCAAAGTAAACCGAATCTCGTACTTTTCGTCTAAACTCATAAAATCCGTCACGAATTGCGGCGTTCGGTTCCCTCGTCGTTTGCCTTTTAATTTCGCAATCTGCTTCTCCGCGTCCTCCATCCGCGTTCGCGCGAGTAACCCGGTGCCGTTCAACTCTCTCAAGTTTGCTTCTAATTCATTCACCGCTAACTGACTCGCGTTCCCGGTAATTGCGTTCCCGGCAAAAACGAAAAATCTGTACGCCAATATCGCCAGCACGACGGTTAAGTACGACTTCTTGACGTTTTCTCGCGTCCGCTTCGTTCGCTTCTTCTCCACGTTTTGGAGTGTTCTTTTCCTGTTGTTGTTCGCATCCGTTTGCGTTTGTTTATTCCTGTTGATCATCATCGTTCGTTTCGGTGAAGAGTGCGGGGAGGATATCGGCGATACTACTCTCTTTCGATGATGCCCCCGATGGTGAGAGTCAACCGCATCTCCGCTGGAATCGACCAATCGAAACAAAGCTTCTGGCATTTTAACACCCTTCACTCGTTCTTGTTCTTCGTTCTCTTGTGTATGTTCTTATTGTTTTCCCAAACAGAAAGCGCGATGTTTGCAACCGCACCAGTCAAAACGATCGTCCCGACGAGCGCGATTTTAGAGTTGTACGGCACGTACCGCTCCCAGTTTAAAATTCGGAAGAACGAGGTTTCCGGCACTTTGTGATTGTGGTTGTTGTTCATCCAAACAATAAAGAGAGGATGTGTTGTGAAGGGATGTGAAGATGTTTTTCCGTTTAAGGTCCTTTTTCCTTCTCTCGTTGGTCGGTTTTTAAAGTACGCGCTTCAATACACAATGCTTTTATATTTCACACAACGCAAAGGTACGGGTATATCTATCTATCTACCTATCTATCTATCCCCATGGTATTATTATTATTATTATTATTATTGTTTCAACTCTTTATTTTGCTTCTTTTTACTTCCGGCGAACCCCATCGAGCGGAATCGAGACATCAAACCGTTGTTTTCATCTTTTTTCCCGTCGTCGGTGACGTTAATGTCTCTCAACATTTCCACGATTTGCTCGAATTCCGGTCGGGTGTTCATATCAGCTTGCCAGGAATATTGGATGGTATGCGCGAGGACCGGGTGACAACTTTGCGGGATGGTTGGACGCATGCCTCTTTGGACGACGCCAACGGCGGCTTGGAGAGGAGTGTATCCAGAATACGGTATATCGCCACCGGTGACGAGTTCCCAGAGCGTGATCGCAAACGAATAGACATCGCACTTGTGATTATACACTTGGTGCGCTATAACTTCCGGTGCCATCCATCGATAGGTCCCAGTTTCAGCCGTCATCACTCCGTCTTTCGCCATGACCCTCGCGACGCCAAAATCGGCAATTTTCACCACGTCGTTTTCATCCATCAACAGATTTGCCGTTTTCACGTCTCTGTGAACGATGTTGATCTTGTGGAGATAATCGAGACCTAAGGTGACGCCGGTGGAGTACTTGACGATTTGCGACAACTTCAAAGGCGCATTTTTGTGCAAGAAACTCAACATCGAACCGCCGTGCATAAACTCCGTTACGAGACACAACATTGGTCCTTTCGTTATAGCGCCGATGAGTTGAATGACGTTTTTATGGTGCACTTTCCTCAACGTCGACAACTCTTGCTGAAACTCTCTCTTCAAATCGTCGTGACTTTCGTTTTTCGGCGTCTTTAGAACTTTCACCGCGACTTCTTGACCGCAATACTGTCCGAGATACAAAACGCCAAACGCGCCTTGCGCAATCTTCTCGCTATAAGTCAACAACTTTTCATCAATTTCCCACTCGGAAGGCATGGGCGAAACGCTTCTATCGTCGATTAAAGCGCGTCTATCTCTACCGTTATTCTTCTTCTGACTCACATCTTCTGATTTTCTTTTCGGATGCGCCGGTGCAGAATCCACCGCGCCTCCGCTTTTTTTTTGTTGTTGTAGTTTTCTCGACGAAACCGCATCGCCCCAATTAAACTGATCAAACGTGCTTTGCAACATCGCCTCCAACCCTTTCGCATCGTTCTCACGCCACCCTTGCGCGACAAACACGCCCAAAACAAACCCATCCGACGTGCAAAACACGTGCGCTTCGGCAATATTCAACCCGACGTCAAACAAAGTCGTCGATATCCTCGACAACGTCCTCGGCTTGTTCCCTCCGCACACCGCAATCTCATACGTCCCTTCTACGCTATTTCTATTGTTAGTGTTATTATCTATGCTTCTCCCACTCATACTTCCACCTCGACTGCTGGGTGACCCGGGTTGAAACGAACTCAGCGTCAACGAAGACCCGAATATCGGCCTTCGCAAACCTCTCGTTTGCTGCAACTGTTGTTGTTGATGATTTTGCTGCAATATCGCTTTCGCTTGCGACTTATATCTCGCCGACTGTCCGCTCTCTTCGTTCGCGGACGACATGCTCACGTCCTCTCTATTTGCGTCCTCCTCCTCCTCCTTCCCTCCGATGTCTGTATCGCTCTCTCCTTCCGAGCCCTCTTCCTCTTCTTCCTCCCCGCCAACTAAAACCTCTCTGACGTGCACGACTGGCGCATCTTTCGTCGACGCTCGTTCCAACAACCGAACGTGCGTCTCGATATCCTCCAAATGGTGCGCGTCTAACCCGTACTGTCTCGGTAACCTCAATATTAAATCGTGCACTTTCGCTTTCCTCTCGCCGTCCTCGTTCAACTCCGGCCAATCCTCGCATAACTGTTCGATGACTTTTTGACAGACTCGGAGTTTTTCTTGGTGTTGGACAGACCCCGCCATCGGTATTTGCGGCGACGACAAAGTCATCGGCGAAGTCTCGACGGACGACCCTTTCTGTGGTCGAGACTTTGACCCGGACATTCTCTTCGTCTTTGGTTCCTTTCTCCTCGCGTCGTTACTCGCTACACGCGCTCCCGTTCAAGATACGAATTTAAGTTTATCGCGATGACAAGACCGAGGACAAATTCGCCGTTGAAAGCAGAGAATATATTTTTACGCGTAAATGTACGCGCGCGTGTATCCCTCTCTCGCGACGCGAACGCGCTTCAATAAACCCGAAATTCCCAAACCTTTTACTCTCTTCCTCTCGAAAATACGCAACGAGGATTCGTCCGGAAATCGCCTTTAACCCTTGCGTCGTGTGCCCGTGTTTTATGTACAAATCTGCGGCACGTGTCGAAAGTTTTTGAGGAGCAACCTGTTCAAAACGCGTTCAACGTTCTTTTTTTTAATCGCAGAAAACACATCAAATTCGCTCACATTGGCCAACTTTGAAGACTTCTTTTAGATATCAATTCGAACGAGAATCACAAAAAAACGAGACGAATCGAGAGATCTCTTCCGCGTACATCACTGAGAAGCGCATCGTTTCTTTTTAGTATCTTCTGTGTACATCCAGAGAGCGTCAAAGATGGTGATTTCTCCCATTTCCCGTATATTTTGTAGAAAAATCTCAACACTAAAAATTGATATCTCGACACATTTGTACAAGGGAAAAAACAAATTTACGACACACAAACACACGCAACAACAACGCACGCTTTTCCTGCGCGCATTCGAAATACACACAGAAGACACCAAAGAAGAGAGTGAGAACGAAGCGCTTCATACATATCGGTGGCGGGTGAAGAGATAAAAAATATCGCGCGGTACTTAACGTAAAGACGATGGGATTTTTACCATTCGGCAAAGGGAATACCCAAGCGATCGGTGATGATTCTTCTTCTTTAACTTCTTTATCGACGGCGGATGCTGACTCATCGATTCCGAGAACAACGATCGAGGCAGACGGTGTCAAGGAAAAGAAAGTCGCGGAAGCTTCTGGTGTAAATGGTGGTGGTCTCGAAGGAAAAGACGTCATCGACGATTCCATCTCGAAAGGGCGAGTGATGTTGGAGCAACTCAAGGCAAAATATAACAACGCGTCGTCCGCGGCGCCGTCGTCGTTGAAAAGTTTAAACGTCCCGTCGATGAAATCCAGAGAAGCGGACGTGTTAATCCTGGAAGAGAAAGTCTCGCGAATGACGAACGAGCTAAACGTGGCGATTCGCGAGAAAGGCGTGGCGAAAATGCAACTGGAAGAGATCACCGCGGAGTCGCTTTTGTTGAAGATTAATCTGAAGGAAAGCGAGGCGAAGAAAGAGGAGATGACGTTGAGACACGAGCGAGCGGCGAAAGCGATTTTAACGTTGCAAAAGCGCGAGGAAGAAGCAGAGGAGAGAATTGCGGAGATGAAGAAACGAGAGGAGAGGTTTAAGGAGGATATCGTGGAGATGGCGAAGAACGTGGACGCGTTGATTTCGGACAACGAAGCCAAGGACGAGTTGTTGAAAGAGTACGACCGGACGAAAGTTTTGTGTCACGAACGCACAGCGCAGGCGGAGCTTGCGGACGAGAGGGCGAAAAAAGCAGAAGATCTGTTGGAGGAGAAAACGATTGAGTTTGAGAAAACGGTGGAAGAACAGGCGTTGGAATTCGAACGCAAGTTGGAGAAAATGGCGGACGAAAAGACAGAAGAAAGAACGAAAGAACTTTCCGAAGAGCTGTACGACGTGAAGAAGACGTGCGAGGAAAAGGAGAAAAAGTGCGACAAGTTGACGAAAGAGTGCGAGGAGAAGTTGACGATTGTGAACGAACAAATGGAAGAGACGGCGTTTTTGAGAGAAGAGAAGAAGAAATACGACGATTTGTTGATTGAAAAAGCAAAGATGGAAGCGAATCACTCGGAGTTTCTCGATAAATTGGCCAAGGAGCACGCGGCTGCGATCGTGGCCAGAGACGTCAAGCTCGAAGAGTTTGAAGTCTTGTGCAACGATTTGACGGAATCGAACAAAGAGCTCACCACGCGATGCGGCGCGGCGAGCGGGAAGTACAAAGCGTTGCAAGACAAACTTACCGCCGTTCGCCGAGGCGCCGTAGACGCGTTCGTCGGTCTCGACCAAAACGTCATGTATTTATCGGACGAAGACGTGCGTTTAAAATACAACTTAGCGTTGGAGGAGGCGAGAACGGCGGAAGAGTATGCGAAATTGTGTGATCGCCGATCGAGAGATTTCGAGGACTCGCTTCTCGCGTTGAATCATACCCACCGAGAATTGTTAGAAGAAACTCGAGCGCTTCGCTCGGGAGAGAAACAAGCCTCGTTTGGCGGTTACGGATACACCGGTCCGGAAGAAGTGCTCGTGAAGATAGACGAGGTAAATGTCGAATTGGGCGATGCCAAGACGGCTTTGGAAAACGCCGTGAACGATTTGAAAGAGTTGCAACGCGTCAACGATTTGCTCGAAGAACGTTTGCATACGCGCGATGAGATGGACAAGAAACGCGAGTATACGCTCGTCGAGAGTGCAAAAGAAGTCGAACGCCAACAAAAAGAAATTCGACAGCGCGAAATTGAACTTGAATTGAAATCGCAACGCCAACGAGAGTTCATTAAAGACATCATGGATAGGCAAAAGAACGGTTTATTATCGATTGGCTCCAAGTTTGGCGTAGACGTGGACGTGGACGAAGAGAAGGACGATGTCTCTTCCGACGAGGAAGAGGAAGACGAAGAAGAATACACAGAAAACAACAAAAACAAGAAGAATACCAACGTCGATTCTTCCTTCTCGATATCTGACGTACAACGCCGAGGCCGCTCGCGAGACCCGGTTGAAGTCCCGAACGATTCCGCGGAAAAGCTCACGCCAAATTCGAACAAATCTCCGTTAAAAGGAGGCCCAGTCGGAGCTTTTTCGTTCAAAGAGTCCCCGCTGATGCCGCAAGGCATCGACGAGCTCCAGCAATACATCTCCAGCGACGACCGAAAGAATCTCTTCATGTCGTTCGGCGAAGACCAACCGCAACTTCAACAGAAGAAGTAAATCTATACATATATTTATACATAATTGTCCCCCTTTTAGTTTCAACACGATGCGTTTTACGAGACATCCATTTGTAATGTACATTAATGAATACTTTTTTGATCATCTATTCGATGACGACGAGTGGCGTTCGTTAGACGTTTAAAGCGAATTTCTCACTCGTGTACAAGAAATCCTTACAAATACAAACACATTTGAATACGCAAAACAAAACATTCCACACGGTTGGGTTCTTCGTCATCCAGTACTTGAAAAAGCGAGCGAGAACATTACTACGCGCGAACGAGGACAAATATGGAGTGGACGACGATTGAATCCGACCCGGCCGTGTTCACCTCCCTCGTCGAACAAATCGGCGTCAAAGGCGTCCAAGTGGAAGAACTTTGGGACCTCTCGAATCTCGAATCGCTCAACCGCCGCTTCCACTTGCACGGATTAATCTTCTTGTTCAAATACAGAACGGATATAGACGCGACGAGCGCGTTAGCGGTGGAAAACGTGGACGCGCCGGAGAGTTTATTTTTCGCGAGTCAAGTGATTACGAACGCGTGCGCGACGCAAGCGATTTTAGGGGTGTTGTTGAACGTGGAAACGTTCGGGAACGAAGACGGAGGAAGCAAAGACGCGGAAGGAAAAGAACGAGAGCAAACAATCGGTGAGACGCTCACAGAGCTTAAACAGTTCACCGCAGATTTTCCACCGGAGTTGAAAGGGTTGGCGTTATCGAACAGCGAGAAGATTCGAGCGGCGCACAACGCGTTCGCGAGACCGGAGCCGATTGTAGACGAAGGGAAGCGAGCGGCGAAGAACGGCGACGAGGTGTACCATTTCGTCGCATTTGTTCATCACGGTGGACGCATGTGGGAATTAGACGGTCTGAAACCGAAACCAGTGGCGTACGGAGAATGTTCGAAGGAAAATTGGCACGAAGTAGCGGTTCCAGCGATTGAAGAGCGCATACAGAAATACGCCTCGGATGAGATTAGCTTCAACTTGTTGGCAGTAACGAACGAGAAGGAGAGCGTGTTTAGACGAGAGTTACGAGAGGCCGCTGAACGTGGAGATAACGAGAGTATCGTGAAGTTGACGGACGAGATTGAAGATGAAATGAAACGGAAGGAAATTTGGAGAGACGAGAACATTAGGAGGAAACACAATTACATCCCCTTTATTTTTGAAATGTTGAAGTGTTTGGCCGAAAAGGGTGGGTTGGAACAGAGCGCTTAGTTTTAGCATAAGGTTTATTCATAACGCGCGTTGTAGGTACTTATAGACACACAACGCACCCTGTACCTTCTCTATGAGTCTAGTCTATTTTCGTTAAATTCTCTTGCGACTGCCGAAAGAAACTCCCGCTTCGCTTATGTTTCTTCTTTTTCGTTTTAACGGATTTACCATCGCTATCGCTGCCGTCGTTCGCATCGCTATCCCCCTTGTCCTTTTTCCTTAACTTCGTCGCATCAATATGTTTCATTTCAATCCCGAGATTCGTCGCCGTTTCCTCCATAATTTTCAAATGTTCTTCCATGCTCAACTCGTTCGGAAACAACTGTTCGAGAAATTCCTCGGAGAACATATCGTTGGAGGTGAACCGTTCGCCATATGCCGGCTCAACGACGCCGCTAAATTCTTTCGCGATTTCCCACAGTTCCGTGCCTAAAACCGGATCGTAAGATGCTTCGGAGGACTCGACCACTTTCGTGCCGTCAAATTTTTGTCCTTTGAAAAATTTACGCAACGGCCAATCGACTAAGGAAATCGCAATGACGCCAATCGCGAAAAAAAACGCGTGCACGTGCCAACGAAATCTTCGCAGATTGAGAAAAAAGGCATCCAGGGATTGCGGCGTGCTGTCATCACCATCACTGTTACGTACCTCAACCGACGACGGGAATTTCCCCGGTCCGTACTTCTGCACGAACCTACCGGCGAACAACCCTCGACTGAAATGCCTCGCTCCTTGATCCATCCTTCGCATCTGCGGCGTCGCGTTCAAACTCGCGTTCTGAGGCGCAAACGGATTTAAAGCTGCTATCGTCACCGCTCTCGCGCCATCCTCAGCGGGCGCGTAACACATCCTCCTCAAACACGCCAACGGTAAAAACCGCAACAACCTCACGCTGCTGAAAATAGGCGTTCTCACCGCGCCGGGATCCACGCTAGAACACCGCACTCCTCTCGCCCCCCATCGATACTCCACCTCGTTTGCAAACGCCACGCACGCCAGCTTTGTATCCGAATACGACCCGAACTTCTCGTTGTATAAAAACTTGTTGCACATATCCGCGCCTTCGATCTTCCCGAAGCGATGACACACCGAAGCGACGAAGACGCAATTCGCAAACTGCCGCCGACCAATCGCGCGTTGGAAACTCTCGTTCAACGACAGCATCAACACCGCCGGCCCCAAAAAGTTCGTCCACACTAATTTACTCACACCAGTTTCTCTCTCGTACCCTTTCTCCGAGGCCACGCCGGCGTTATTCACCAACACGTCCAACTCGCCAATCGTCTCGTTAAAACGTTGCGCAAACTTCGCGATGGATTCTCCGCTCGATACATCCAACGCCACTCCCTCCATCACCACCAAATCTAAGTGCGGAAACTTCTCCATCATCTCCCGTTTCACCTCTCCCGCTTTCTTCAAATTTCGGCATCCAAACACGACTTTCGCCCCGGCTAACGCTAAATCCAAAACCACCTGTTTTCCAATCCCCGAGGTGCACCCGGTGACCAACGCAACTCGATTGACCAAGTCTGCGTTTTGGGCGGTGATTTCATTTTTCTCCTCTTCTCCTCCGCGATCGAACGCAAAGAGATTAAACTTACTCCTCCCTCTCCCTCCTGTCCTCTCTTCTTCTTCTTCCTCGCGTTCATCGTCGTCCTCGTCGTTTACACGGTCTCGTTGATGATGTCGATGTCCCTCTTCCATCTTTTTTACCCAAGAAGTCGCTCTTAAAACGTTCTCTCCTTTCTCTTCTCTCTGCGACTAAATATCGCATACGCGAGGAAAAGAAGAAAATATCTGCCCGTCTGAAGTCTTTCTGCGCGTTCTCTGTAAAAGTAGTAGTCGCAGTAGCAGTGCTCCTCTCGCTCGTCTTCTTCGTATTCGAGTAGTGTGTTGTGTAGAAAAATTTGATTCAGAGAAAGAAAAAAAAAAGGTCCGTCTTTTTTGGTCTTTTTTTTCCTCTTTCGTCCTTTTTTCTCTTCTTCACTTTCTTTTAAAAGATACGCGCAGACAGACAACGAAAGAAAAGAGAAAGAGCAGAGACACGCGACGACGCAGCCGCGAACAGCGAGACGACAACAACTGCAACAAAAGAACAGCGGCAGAAAAGCAGTCTCTCTCTCTCTCCTCCCCTCAAAAATTACTTGCACAAAGAGAGAGAGAGAGAGAGAGAGAGAAAGAGAGACAGAGAGAGAGCAAAAAAGAAAGCGCGAAGAACTTGTTTTTGTTGAGAGAAACGTTTTTTTTTCCTTTGCGAGAAAAAAAAAGCGCATCTCTCATCTCATCTCATCTCATCTCTGTTGGAAAGATTACGCGAGTCGCGCTGCAAAGAGACGGAAGAAAAGGAGGAGGAGGAGGTGGTGGTGGTGGAGAAGGTGGTGAGACGAGTGAAAGAATCTTCGCGTTTATCGCGGAGGAAGTGCGAGGAAAACGAGCGCCAACGGAACAGGTGGTGGATTATTTTGAGAGTCAAAGGAGTCAAAGAAAAAATATCTCCCCATCGCCTGAGCGGAGGAGTGAGAGGAGCTCGATCGAATTCGCGATGAAACGCGCGCGAGAGGCGCAGAAGGAGTTGCAAAGGAAAACGGAGGTGTTGGCATCGGCGAGAGGAGGAGGCGCGAGGGAGAAGACGGAGACGACGAAGACGACGACGAAGGATGTGGAGGCGAGAGAAGGCGAAGAGAAGGAGAACGGGGCGAGAAAGATGAAGAAGACGAAGGCGAGTGAAGTCAAAGACAGGGAAGAAAAAAGGATTGAAAGGGATCGTCGTCCATCGGAAAAGTTGTTTCCAGCGATGACGCCGAGAAAGCCGCCGCAATCGGCGAGAGGTAGAGGGAAAGGTAGCGTAAATGAGACCGCGCGAAAGAAAGAGGAGGGAGACGGGAAGAATAGGAAAATCGCGAAGAGAACGACGACGACGACGGCGGCGGTAACCGCGAGAGAAACCACAAGAGAGCACGAGAAGTACGCGAATATGAACGTCATCGCCGGGGCAATCCATCAACTCGAAAAAAGCTTTTCGTCGTCAAAGTCAAACAATCGAGAAACTATCGCCGCCGCCGCCAAAGAAGAAGTAGAAGAAGACGCTTTACTACTTTTCGAGAAACCATCATCGGGCAAGGATAACATTAAAGATACTCCGGTTATTATCATCGATGGAAAGGAAACGATGGAGGCTAAAGTCATACGCGAGTCGATGTCGGCGAATCACGCGCTACGCTTTCACAAAGAGCGATTGGAAGAGGAAGACGTGCGGGATTTAGACGCGCGCGTAAACGACGAAACGAACGACTTTCGCGTGTTTTATTTACCTCCGCCACGAAGCAAACCGAAAACGCAGAAAACGACAGGAAGTGGAGGACTCAGCGCAATCACTGCGTTTGCGCAACAGCAATCGAAGTCGACGAAAAGGAAAACGTCCTCGATAAAGAGTACCACGAGTCGTACGGATTCCAAAGGCGATTATCGAGCGCGCCCGGGCGACCATCTCGCCTTTCGCTTCGAGGTGAAAGAGACGCTCGGATCCGGCACGTTTGGTCGCGTGGTGAAGTGCGTCGACCACGACGTGCGTTCACACGACGAAAATACCGGACAAAAGCGTTCGGTGGCGATAAAAATAATCAAGAACAAAGAAGAGTATCGCATTCAAGCAAGGACGGAACTCGCCGTGCTCGAAGCGATTGAATCCGCTCGAATCGGTCTCGCAGAGGACGAAGAAGAAAAAGAAAGAGAAGAGAAAAGAGAAAGAGCGCGAATGAAACGAAACGCGGAGTGCGTCGTTCGAGCTATTGAACATTTCAACTTTCGAACGCACGCTTGCATTGTGTTCGAGTTGTTGCATTGCAATTTGTACGAGTGGATGGTGGATCAGCGCTTCACCGGCGCCTCGGAACGCGTGTGCAAAACCGTCGCCAAACAGCTCGCTCGAGCGCTGTCCTTTCTCAAATCGCTCGGCATTATCCATTGCGACGTGAAGCCAGAGAATATTTTACTCGAAAGAAGAAGCGAAACGGTGTCGGCAAATCCGCTCTCAAAGGTATCATCTTACCCTTCCACCGCGCGCGCTGGTTTCCCTTCTTCGACTCAAAAATACGATGCCGGCAACGGGAACAACATTCGCGTCAAACTCATCGATTTCGGCTCCTCGTGCTTCGCCCACGTCCCGCGCATCTACCCGTACGTCCAATCTCGATTCTATCGCGCACCAGAAGTCATGCTTCGCGACCGCGAATACGACCAATCCATCGATATGTGGTCATTCGCGTGCGTTTTAGCCGAACTCAAACGAGGTTCGCCGATTTGGCCCGGGACGGACGAAGCCGAACAATTGGAATTGGCAAAAGAAACCTTGGGCGCACCGTCAAGCGCATTTCTTAACAAACTCAGACGCGAAGAGGAATCTAGAAAGACGTCGTCCGACTCGGACTTTGACGACGAATTAACGAAGAACAGCATGAAAAAACACGACTCCCACGCGCGCGCCTCGCTTTCGCGCGTCGTCCCAACCACGCCGATGAAAACGAAAAAGGGCGTTAAAAGCCGCCGACTTCTCGCCGATCGCGCGAACGATCCCGTCGAAACCGATGTCTTCGACGGCGAAGAAAATGAAAACGAACATCATCATCAACACCGAGACGAAGACGAAGACGACTTCGAAACAACCACCTCAAAAACAACCGCCCCGGCGGCGCCGTCCTCGGGGTCGTCCTCTCTATTCTTACCCTTCGAAACCGCGCGCGAAAAAGCCTCGCGTCGTAAACTCGCCGCCGAAGGCCTCAAAAAAGCGCTCGGGCGAGGGTGCTCGATAAAGTTCGCGCAGTTTTTACAAAGGTGTTTCGAGTGGGACCCGGAGGAGAGGCTGACCCCGGACGACGCGTTGCGGCACGCGTGGTTGAAATCGTTTTCTGTCGGATCCTCCTCTTCCTCCGAAAACGACGAAATCGATTTAAACCGTCCGACTGCCGACGATGATGGTGGTTTCTTTGCGAAATACGGCAACACCAAAAATGGCAACGGCGGTTTTGATCGGCATCCGTCGGCGAGCGCTCGATGAAAAGGAGCAGCAGCAGAGAGAAAAAATCGAGAGAAAAAGTTTACACAATTAAGTTTCAAATCACATCACAAATTTCTCCAAAACACCCCGCACTCTTCACTTCTGCGCCCGGGCTCTTCTCTCTCTCTCTCTCTCTTTTGTCGTCGTTTAGAATAACAGCAAGAGCGATGATGAGCTTTGCGCGGGGTTGTTCTTCGATGTCTTCTCCTTCGTTTTCTTCTTCTTTTGTTGATTCTTCGTCGTCCTCGTCTCACGTGTCGTCGAGGCGAACGAGAGGCACGAGAAGACTCAAGGGTGGTGTTTTGGTCGCGTCGTTTAGCGACGCAAAGGCGAAGGACGATAAAGAAGAAGAATCAGAGAACAAAATGGTGGTCAGCATAACCGGCGCGACTGGGTTCGTCGGCACGAAACTGGTGGAAAGTTTACTGAAAGACGGACACGAGGTGCGAGTGCTCACTCGGTCGATAAAACAGGCGAAGAAAAAATTGAAACCGGAAACGTTACCGAAAGGAACGCTACTCTTAATCGAACCGACGAAATGGCCGTTAGGGATTAAAGGATCCACGCACGTGGTCAATTTAGCCGGAGAACCAATCAGTACGCGATGGGACGAGAACGTGAAGAAAGAAATCATGAACAGCCGAGTGAAAGCGACCGAGGCGGTGGTTTCGGCGATAGCGAACGTGAAGGAGGAAAGTAAACGGCCGAAGGTTTTGGTGACCGCGAGCGCGATTGGGTATTACGGGACGAGCGACGAGGAGACGTTCGATGAGTCGAGCAACTCGGGGAAGGATTACTTATCGAGCGTGTGTCGAGCGTGGGAGAAGGCGGCGAAGAAGGCGGAGGAGATGACGAACGGCGAGACGAGAGTCGTGTTTGTGAGGTTGGGGATTGTTTTAGATAGAGACGGAGGCGCGTTGGGGAAGATGTTGCCTACTTTTCAGCTCTTCATGGGAGGTCCGATTGGTGACGGTGGTCAGTGGTTTTCGTGGATTCACAGGAAAGATGCGGTGAAGATTATTAGGGAGAGTTTAGTGAACGAAGAATTGAAAGGCGCGATAAACGCGACTGCGCCGTTTCCGGTGAAAATGAGGGATTTGACCAACTCGTTAGGGAAGGAGTTAGGGAGACCGAGTTGGATGCCGGTTCCAGATTTCGCGTTGCAAGCGCTTTTAGGAGAAGGGAGCTCGTTAGTGTTGCAAGGACAGAAAGTGTTGCCAAAGGAGCTCTTGAGAGAAGGATATCGATTCGAGTACGAAACGATTACCGACGCTTTGAATGAGATTGTCAACGAATAATAATTTTCGCGCCGCGCGTGTGTCTGTCTAAAATACATTCTCTTCATAAACTAGTTTCTACCTCCTAAAAGTACCGCGCTTTGACGAGTATATACGCCTTATCTTCCATCACGACTTCGTATTCGTCGAACCCGCTCTCTCTCACGATATCCAAAACCGCCTCGCGATCCAAAAACGGCTTATTCGTCTCCCATTTGTACGTCTCTCTCGTCTCGTTGCCTTTCCGCGGCAACACGACCGTGCTGAACAAAACGCCCCAATCGTCTTCGTCGCTCCTCGCGGACGGTTTCAACACCCTTTTGATTTCTTTCATTCCTTTCACTGGGTTTGGCCAACAGTGCATTCCAGCCGTCGAGGACACTTTTTCGAACGTTTCGTTCGCGAACGGTAAATCCGACACGTCTCCTCGCACGACTTCGTAACTGTTGTTGTTCCCAGTGGTGCACTCTCTCTCGAACGTTTCTTTCGCTCGTTCGCACATGCTCTCGTAAAAATCGAGCGCGTAAACTTTCGCAAACATCTTCGAGGAGATGATACTTTTCGTCACCACGCCGGGACCGCACGACACGTCCAATAACTGCATCGCTCGTTCGTTCTCGCTCGCTAAGATGGACACCACTTCCTCCGCCTCTTTCTCGCACCCGGGATATCCCAACAGGCGGAACAACTGTCGGTACCCAGAATCGTACACCATTGCCCCCAGTTTCGTTTGGAACGGACTGAACGAAGAAGAAACGAAAGTTCCCATCCTCCTCCTGGTTCTTTTCCTCGCGCTTTGGTGGCGGAAGAACTGTACCGATGCTCGAGGCGCGATGGATGAAGACATGTTTCTTGTGAGGCGTTTGACGCTTTCTTTCGTCATTTCAATTTCCCCTAAAGGTGTTTCCAAACGCACATCACATGACGCGCGCTGCTCTTGCTCTCGGGGTTCTCCAACCGTCGCTGTCGTCGAGACAAAGCGGGAGACGAAGACGACACGAACTCGTTCGGTGTACTGCGACTCGCGGAGGAAGAGGAGACAAAAACGGGCGAACATTACCACCACCATCACCGACGAGAATTTTGTTCCGACGAAGGTCTTCTTTCCCGACGATGATTTCCCCGAGGAGTTTTGAAGGAACATCGTCGGGTGGTAACGGTGAGTACGTCAACGACGACGAGACGAATGCAAACGACGAAGGCGGTGGCATGTTGTGGTGCATAAAAAAATGCATCGGTTGGGTAGAGAAACAAGTGCAAAACGCGAAAAACGCGGCGCCACTTTTGAAATGGCCCGATGCGGTGCTTTTGAGCAAGCAAACCGGGCGAGACGTGTGCGGGAACGCGATGGTCATTTTAGTCGGTTTGTGTGTGTTTACGGCGATGTTGGGGTGCATCGATTGGTGCATCGTGGCGTTTCGATCGTGGTTGTTATTGCCGTGATGTAGAAGAAGTAGAGTGCTGCGCGCGATAGTTTAGTATTTATTAGAATGTATTCGTGTGATGTGTATTATTCAAGTTGTGTTCTTGTATACGCGTTTAAAAGAACGGCTAAAATAATAATAATAATAACGTTCAATGATGTCGTTTTTTAAGATGGTCAATGTTTATATACTCTTTCTCGTTCTTACTCTTTATTATCTTCTTACTTCTTCGCCAATTTTCTCTCTTTCGCCTCTCTTTCCGCTTTCTTAGACAAGTGTTTCTTGTACTCGCGAATGTCTTTGTCCCATCTGCGAACGGTTTTGTCTTCGCACACCCAAATATCTCTCGCGACTTGGTCGATTAAACGGAAATCGTGCGAAACCAAAATGACACCGCCGTTGTACACCTTAATAGCTTCGGCTAACGCATCAATGGCTTCTAAATCCAAGTGATTCGTAGGCTCATCGAGTAACAACAAGTTTGGTTTGCCCATACAAATCATCGCAAAGACTAAGCGAGATTGTTGTCCTTCGGACAGTTCACCAATAAGCGTCGTTTGTTGTTTACCGGCGATGCCGTATTTTCCGAGAAACGCGCGCCATTCGTCAATGTCTCGTTTAAACTTACCGTGGACGTTTGGATAAGTATCCATGAAAAATTGCAAAACGGTTTTGCTTCGATCCAAAACTTCGACGGAGTGCTGATGGTATTTACCGATGTTCAAAGCGGAGTGTCGAGAGACCGAACCTTTGGTTGGAGTCAACTCGCCCGTCATGAGCTTCAATAAAGTGGATTTACCGGCGCCGTTCGGTCCAACTAAAGCCACGCGACTGTCGCAGTCAACGCCTAAATCCAGTTTGTCGTACAAGTAATTTTCTTCTTTACCGTTGTACGCGAACGAGACCTGGTCGAACGGTAACACCGGCGGCGGTACCTTATCGCAATCCGGAAAATTGAACGTAAACGTTCTCTCCTTGTGCACCGGCGGAGTTAAGCCGGCGGCGATCATTTTATCGATGATTTTCTGTTTCGATTCCGCTTGCTTTCTCGCGTTCGCGTACGTCCCGCACGATCGAATAAACTCTTTCAAGTGGTTAATATCAGATTGTTCTTTTTCGTATTTACGCTGTTGGACGATGTTGTCTTCCTCAACGGTGCGACAGTACGTGTCGTAGTTCCCGGAATAATACTTCAATTTGCCGTCGGTGAGCCAAATCATGTGCGAACACACGCCGTTTAAGAAATCTTGCGAATGAGAAACGACGACTAAACATTTCTTGTACAAAGCCAAGTGGTTTTCTAACCACACGCACGCTTCTAAATCCAAATGGTTCGTCGGTTCGTCGAGCAACAAGATTGTCGGCGTCGCAAACAACGCTTTCGCCAACGCCACGCGCATGCGCCACCCCCCCGACATGTCCTTCGTCGGACGATCAATCATTTCCGCGGAAAAACCTAACGAGTGCAGCAATTCGCTCGCTCTTGCCTCGAACGTGGATGGATCAATTTCCTCCAATCGATCGTACAAAGACATCAAGCGCTCGTCGTCCGGGCCGAAATTCTCCAACAAATGTTGCTCAAACTTGTTCAATCGTTCCATCTCCTCCACGAGCTCGTCGATAACGCACTGAATCGCAGATCTATCCGACGGTTCCGCTTCAGTTTTCAAGTGATAAATGTCTACGTGATCTGGGATTGGCACCTCTCTCATGGCTAAACACTCGAGAAAGTTGGTCTTTCCAGAGCCGTTTTGCCCAATCAAACCGTATCGTCTACCGATGGTCAACTCAATATCGCATTCGTCGATTAACACTCTGCCATTCATCGTCATGGAAAAGTTTGTAATTTTAATATCTCTGGCGGCAATTTGCGAAGAGAGAACGCCGGTGACGGTTCGTTTCAAACCAGCTTTGGAGATGCCGCTGATTTCCGCCTTACCAATCGCTTGTTCCAAGCTCGTAATTTCTTCCTCCTCGTCTTCGCCTTTAATCCCTTTCTTTGACTTTTTCTTCTTCGCTCTCTCCGCCTCTCTCGCCGCTTTCTTTTCCGCCTTGGCGGCTTCTTTTTTCGCTTTTTCTTCGGCGACTTGTAAAATCAACGCGGACGCTTCGGCTTCCTCTGCCGCGCGTTTCTTCGCTATGGCCTCGCCCAAAGCTTTCGGATCTAACTCGTCCATATCTTTGAATTCATCCGGAATTTCCGTCTGAGGTTTGTAAATATCGTCCGGATCTTTCGGCTTCTTCGTATCCTGTGCGATGGCAATGCCTTCTTCTTCCAACTTCTTCTTCTCCTCGAGAATTTTCTTTTGCTTTTCTGTCATACCTTTTTGCTCGGGGACCTCCAACGCGCTCATAATTTCCTTCGCTTCTCTCGTACCAGCAACCACGTTCGGTGCGATCGCGTCTTCGGACCAACCTTCTGGAACAACCAGATCTTCCTCTAAATCGTCCATCATGCCTCTATCATCGTCCGGAAGCATATCTTCGTTGTACAAATCACCCAATTCTTTCGCTCGCGCTAAGTTCTCCTCCGCCTCTTTTCTCGCCGCATCTTCGCTCTCTTGGTTCGCTTTCGCTCTTTCCGCCAACAAACGCGTAATCTCGTCTTCGCCTTCCGTCTTATCGTCCGTATCATTCGTAATTTCTTCGACCAACTCCTTCCCGGTGAACAATTTCTTCTTGTGCCTTTCTCTCAATTCTTCCTCGTCCGTCGCTTTCCTCGCCGCGACTTTCTTTTCCTTCCACGCCAAGTAATTCTCCAACGTCACCGGCGTCCCAGTCCCACCTTTTACTTTTAACTCGTTCAACTTTTCTCTCAAAAGATCCTGGTCCGTTTTTCTATTCTTCATAGCCTCTAACTCCGCGGCTCGAATATCCGCGGCGAACACGTACCCGGGCGGTAACTTGTGCTTATACTTGCAATCCTTCCCGTCCGCGCACTGCCAAAACCACCCGTATAACTTCTTCTCCACCGCGTCGAGAAAGTGTTTGCAAATAATTTGCGTCTCGTTGCTCGAATTCACCTCTTGCCCGTGTTTCTTCTGAATCACCGCCTCTAACTTCTTCTGATCCCAATCGTCGATGGAATCTACGTTTTCGAACAAACTCCTCTTGGCGATTTTTTCGTTGATGGCCAAATCGTGCGAAAACGCGCACTTATCCCCGGTCTTGGCGCAACATCCGTGCTTAAAAAACTCGCACAAAACCGTCTTCTTATCCACGCCTTCCGCCACTTCCGGCTGTTTGATGTCGATCCCTTTCGTTCTCAACAGAAACTCCTGCGCTTCTTTCGCCGCTTTCTTTTGCGCCCGGAGATGTTCTCGTCCAATCTTCGTCGTCGGGTCGTTCAAGTCTTTCAAACGTTGCATCTCCTTCGCGTGTTTCGTGTTCATCGCCGCGCCTTTCACTTGCCCGAACGACTGGTTCGCCGAGGCGAGCTTTTTCAACTTGGAGTCCTCTCTCTTCTTCTCGTCCAGGACGTCTTGGTGCGACATCCCGGCTTTCTTCGCCTTCAGGCGGTTCTCCTGCGCCGGTGTTTTCCCCATCTTCTTTTAAGATGATGATGTGTGGTTTTAGAAAGACCTTCTTCTTTGTTGTTGTTGTGTGGAAGTATTATTTGATGGCTGAAATCAATCGAAGACTCTCGATGAAAAAATTTGTCTCAAACTGCACTTTTGGTCAAAAAGACAAAAAAATTCAAAAAAATTTTCTCTCGTCTCTTTTCTTTTGCTCTCTGTGATATATATACATCACACATCAAATCATCATTACATCATCATCATGGAGGCCTTGGAAGCGGCCGTTTTGTCGCGGAAAGGAGGAGGAGACGAAGACAAAACGCGGAGAAAACTTTGGCGAGAGCCTTTGAAACAGATCGCGGATTTGGAAAATCGAGAGAAAAGGGACGCTTTGGCGACGAGTTTAGTTCCCTTGGCAAAGTTTTTTTTCTCTCTCTCAGAAGAAAATAATGCGACGACGACTGCGACTACTGCTGCTGCGACGACGACGATTCAGACGACGACGACGTTTGACGAACCGCCGAAAGCAAACGAGTACGATTTTGTGACCAGAGACGTGTCGTTGAGCACGCCGAGAGGGAAATTTGACGTGTATAAGATGAGAAATTCGTCTTCGATTTTGTTGTATTCCTGCAATCCGAAAAAGAAGGAGAGTTTGTTGCTGAGGAAAGAGAACATGGCCACGTTCGCGGTGTTACCGACGGAGGACTCGAACGGGACGCAATATTTGGTGGTTTCTTTGAAAGAGGAGGTGACGTTACCGTCGGTAAAAAATGGGATTAAAGCTATCGTGTGGCAATCGAGGGCGCAGTTATCCGCGGCGGAGAAAAAATTGAAAGTGACCGTCGGCGAAGGAGGCGAAGGCGCCATGTCGGAGAAAGAAGTGAAAGACGCGTTTACGGTTGGCGAGCACGACTTGAGCGAAGAAGATACGTTGAAAAATTCAGTTGGATTGATGAGGTGTTACGTCAAATCGTGCGGTGTGAAAGAGTACACCAAAGGGTTCGTGAAAGTGAAGTGCGTGTTGAAATTCAACGACGGGTATTTGTTTTTGCTGAGGAAACGTTTGATTTTTCTCGAACGGCCGGCGATTGTGACTTTAGTGGAAGATTTGGACGAGTTACGGATCATGAGAGCGGAAGCTGGAGGGTCGAGCAACTTTGATTTAGCGTGTAAATTGGACGGCGTCGAATACGAGTTTTTGAACATTTCGAAGGAATATTTGTTGCCGGTGAGAGAGTGGCTGTCAATGGTATGCGAGGAAGCGCCGGCGGAGGGTGACGACGGCGACGACGAAGAGGATGGAGGAATGAAAAAGAGAAGTAGCAAAAAAGAGGACACGACGCAAGATATTCTCCAAGATGTCAACTCGGATTCCGACGACGACGACGACTCGGACGACGATTTCAAAGGCGAGGAATCTGAAGAAGGAGAAGATGACGACGACGACGATGATGATGATGATGATGATGCTAATTCTGGATCTGACGATGACTCAGACGACGACGACTCGGACGACGACGATGGTGCATTTAACACGGTCGCGAAGAACGAAACGAAAGAGAAGAAGAAGTCACACACTCCGACCGGAACCAAACGTCCGCGCGAAGGCGAAGAAGAAGACAAAGAGGAGAAAAAGGGAGACGACGATTTTGAAGACGCCGAATCATCGGACTCCGATAACGCTTTCGGCATGAGGTCCGTCGCTCCTTGAAACTTGTAATACTACTACGTGCAAAGAATGATATATACTACGCAGAGCGCGCATTCACGCCCGCCGGCCCCCCGCGAATATTTTTCATTGCAAAGGCCTCAAAGTCGTCACAAAAAGGCACTTAAAAAACGACCACAAAAATGGTCCTCCTCCCTATAAAACCCATCGTAATTAAATCATCCCGACCTGCGCGCGAGACTGTCAAACTTTGTCTCAGGCGTTCGTTTTTGTTTCTCTCGTTCGCGTGCGTGCTCGTCGTCTGTGTCTTTGGCATCGACAACCTCGCGTTCGTTGATGAAAGAAAGGCCGGGGAAAAAAACGACGACGCTTTCGATTTGATGAAAAACGAGAAGAAGGACAACGACCGAGGACGACGACGACCGGGCTTCGGGTTGATTGATTCCGTGCTGCGGGCGTCGACGGCGACGACGACGAAGGAAGAAATCATGCACGAGGTGGAGGAGATGAAGTACGAGCGGCCGAGCGATGAGTCCTCCTCCGAGGACAGTGGTGGTGGTGCGTTTGGAGATATCGAAGAAGAAGAAGAAGAAGTAGGAAAGGAAGAAGACGAAAGCGCGAAGGAGATCGATACACCATCGACGACGACGACGATGGATGAAGTGAAAGAGAAGGAAGAGGAGAAACCTACCGATGTGACGACGAAAGAAGTAGAAATAAAAGAAGAAGAACAGCGAGAACAACCGGCGGCGGCGTCGAGCGTTGAACGAGAGGAGACGAAAGGAGAAGCGCCGCGAGAAGAAGGAGACGAACGAGAGCAACGAATAGCGGAAGACGACCTGACGCCAAAAAGTTTCGTGGAGTTCACCGCGAAAGATCTCGAAGACGTCGAGCGGTTCGATTACATGATGCAAAAACGGGACGGTTCTATAGGATTGAGCAAAAATCAGTGCCAAGAAGTGAAGACGTATTTCCAAGAGACGTTAAAACCGAGGTACGAAGATTTGAAAACGAACAGGATTGTCATCATTGATTGGTCGGAAAATTATCAGAACGGCATCGGAGACGAGATGCAACATTATCAAGAGTTGTTTATCATCGGCGTTTCAACAGGGAGAGCGGCGTACGTCAAGACGCAAAAAGCAGAGTGCGACGGATTGGGCGTCTCGGAAGGCGACGAGATTGAGAACTCTAAAACGTACGAGGATTTAGCGAGGAAGTGCCAGTTTGATTTGGGAGATTATTTCATCGGCTACGGCGATGTCGATTGGAAGTGGGATAAGGGGAAGAGAAGACGTGCGAAGAAAGAGTTGTTCGAGGAAGGCGATTTCGAGGAGACGGTGTTTACGTGGAGTCAAAAGGGCGCGTACATCGGCGACGAGCAACCGGAAAGGTATAAAGGTGGATTTTACGCCGAACCGGATGAGAATTCAATCGTGAAAACTATGGAACACCCGAAGTTTCAAGCCGCTCGCGTCGCTCGCATTCGAATCAAAACGAATTTTGGCCACTGGTGCCATCCGAAACCGTCCGATTGGGGGATTTGTTTGTCCTATCGCTGGGCGACGAATTTCGAGAACAATTTTACGTCGAGCAAATGCGGCGAGGCGTGCGGAGTAGGGTCGTGTTTTGGAACGCAAATGTTGATGCCGAGGAAGCATTTAAAAATAGCCATGCTTCCAGCGTTCGAGGAAATGTCCAGAAGAGGGTGGAAACAAATCGTCGGCGCGCACATTCGCACCGGCTTTGCGGATATGAGTCAAGTCGAACCGCCGACGAATGTTCCAAGAGTTGTAAAACAGGCAGACTTAGCGTCCGTTGACGAACTTTTAGCGACGGAACGAACGAAAAGAACATATCCGGAACCGAAGTGTCCGATTAAAAAAGATGAACACAGTGTGAGTTGGCCGAGGGGGAGCGACGATGAAGACGCCGGCGCCGGCTCGGCGCCGTTGACGCTCTTCTTGAAATGTCTTGCCGATTTAATGAGAGACGTCCGATTGAAAGAAAGCGACCCGTTGGGTTTGTTTTTTACGACGGATTCACCAGCCATCAACGCCATCTTACATTCCCCGGAAGCGTTGGAAGTTTTACGAGTGAACGGGACGGAAGTCTTGAGCACGGTTGGCTCCTTCGGCAACGTGAAATTCTCCAACACCGGCGTCTGCGACGACGCCTCGGACTCGTGCATCGCCAGCGACCCCCGAAGCGCGTGGTTGAAATCCATGGTCGATATGACCCTCTTAGGAGAAACAGACGTCGAGCTGTTACTATACAGCTCCAAATTCGCCGACGCTGCGTTGATGCGATCAATAAAAGTCAAAAGAGGACGCGTGCATTTTTACGAAGACACGCGCATAACGCACCAACTGATCGATCCTTTAGTCTCGAGAATCCAAAAGCCAAACCCGAGCGAGGAGGATTGGAAAGCCTGGGGGCTATTGTGGGATAACTTTGGTCCGAGCGGCGAACGGATAGACGTGAAAGGAAGCACGTTAGCTCGAAAAACAAGCGTAGCGTAGGTAGCCATGTAAAAGTAGTGTGTGTGTGTGTGTTGTGTATTTTTAAAATTTCAGTATAAAACGTATAGTAAAACAAAATGATAAAACGGAGAGCCTCGTGTTCTTCTTTTAAACAACACTCGGTCTCTCTCTGGGTCTCTCTCTCTCTCTCTCTCTCTCTCTTCTCCTTCTCTCTTTCTTCCTCTTCTTTCTTTCGTCGCTCGTCGTCAAATCAAAAGTTTAACCTTCCAACGAGGCCGCGGCCGCTCCGGCGTGCGCCGGATCTCTTCGAAAGCACTGGTCGCAAATATCCTGCTTGCCGTTCGCGTCTTTGGCGTAAGCGCTTTCCTTCCACTCCGTGGTAATTTGCGTCGAGCACACGCAGCACGACTTACCCGACGCCATGGCCTGCTTCGTCGATCTGCACTCTTTCAAGTAGCACTTGTTGCACAAATCCTTCTTCCCTTCCGATTTGTCTTTACTCGTTCTCCATTTCGAGCTCGAGTGGCGGGCGCCGCAACACCAGCACTTCAACGTCCCGCTCGCTTGCAAACGCTCTCTTCTCTCGCGTTCGTAACATCGAGTGCACAAATCCTTCCCTTCGTGCAGCTTGCTCTTATACCAACACCCGCCGGCATCTGGACGCGCGCACACGAAACACTCCCTGTTCTGGTTCTTCACGTGGTCGTGCGACCAACACGTAAAGCACAAGTATTGGTCGTCGCCTTCCGCCGTCCCGGGCTTGCGGAGATACCGTCCGCTCTTTTGCCTCTTCACGCAGTTTTCCCCGACGCACGTGCGTTGAATCCACCCCGCTGGTTTTTCCTTTTGATTCGTGTCGTCTCTCGACCGGTACTCTCTCGTGAGCGGGAGCATCGGGACGACCGGTAAAACTCTCGGCGAGTGCGTTTGGTGCGGGGACAAGAATTGTCCGCCCGCCTGGGAGGCGGTTTGCGTCTGCACGATGGTATTCTCGTCCTCATCGAAGGACCCGATCGCTTCCTAGTGTATTTATGTGTTCGAAAGCGCATCGAGTGGAAGAAATACGTCAGCGTGTTTTTACGAAGAGAGAAGGGAGAAAGAAACTTCGCATCATCGCGAACCGTCGTCGTACCCGTCGTCGCGTTTAAGGTTCCATTGCGCTCGATTTAAGGTTCGAGAGAATTGAATGAATTCCACCAACGGATCGATAGTTGAAAAAAAATAGAAACACGTACCTTTCTTGGACTTTGCGACCCGACCATTTTCATGGCTTGCGATTGTACCGCCTTCACAGCGCGGGAGATCGGGTTCCCCCGTTCGGTTGGTTTTCTGCGCGGTGGCATGGTTGCGTTCTTTTAAACCGTTGTGAACACTCCAACGAGAAGAGAGAGCGAAAGCGCAATTTAGGGAAGAGAAATGCAGAATTCGTTTTTCGGTTTTTGCGAAACCTTAAATTCCCCTTAAGAGCAAAACCCTAAACACTCTTACGAAAATTCAAAAATTCTCTCTTTTTATTAAGCGACACAATCTGATTGAAGATGATGTCGACGACGACGAGTCGACGACGAGACGCGCTTTCGACCGTGAACAACAACAACAACAACGGAAACGGGTTCAAACGCGGCGGTAATTGCGCGCTCGCTTTTGATGATGATGTTGACAAGGAGGAGGAATCGTTATTAGTATTGGAGAATAGGAAGAGAAAAAGCGTCTCTTGGGAAGACGAGGACAAAATCATCAACAAGAACCACCAACACCAACACCAGAGGAAGTTGAAGAATATGAGGTGCGACGTGGAGGTGCGATTAAAACGGGATTCAACCGCGAAGAAAAGTGAGGTTAAAGAACGCGTTTTGGAGTATTTCGAACGTTCAGGCATGCCGACGGTGCGTGCGGATGAAGAGATCAATTTAGATGATTCCCGAGAGGAAGAACACATACAGTTCAGAGCAGAAGAGTTGGGACCGTTGTGGTGTGGTGACTTCGACGAGTTGTTGGCGTTTTTGAGGAACAACTGCGAGAAGATCGTGACGTATTGGGACGCGAGTGGCGAATGCGAAGGCATGCAATTGATGTTTTGCGAGGTTGATTTTCGCATACACGTGCACGAAATCAACGAAGACGGCGCCGGAGAGGAACGAGAAGACGACGAGGAAATAGCCACGTATAAGGAGTACGCGTTGCCGTGTCGCGAGTTTAGCGAGTATTGGGACTCGTTGTACTTAGACGAAGGCAAGAAGTTGCGTTTGAAAAACTACGCGCGGACGGCGTTGGAGTTTGGCAACTTGAACGTGAACGCGTCGCTGGTGGCGTTTAATCGAGTGGTGTTGTTACACGGACCTCCTGGGACTGGGAAGACGACCATGTGCAAAGGGTTAGCGCAGAAGTTGGCGATACAGATGCTCGATACGTATTCGGAACCCGTCTTTGTGGAAATCAACGCGCACTCGCTCTTTAGCAAATGGTTTTCGGAGAGCGGTAAGTTGGTTTCTAAACTGTTCGAGAAGATCCAAGAGTTGACAGACGACGAGGACACCTTTGTGTTTGTGTTGGTGGACGAAGTGGAGTCGTTGGCGGCGGCGAGGAAAGCGACTGGGGCGGAACCGTCGGATGCCATTCGGGTCGTGAACGCGTTGTTGACGCAATTGGACGCTTTGAAGGAGAAGAAGAACGCGATGGTGTTGACGACGAGTAACGTGACCGATGCGATTGATGTGGCGTTTATCGATCGCGCGGATGTGAAGATGTACGTCGGCAATCCTGCAGATGCCGCTAGGGGTCATATCCTACTTTCGTCGATTAATGAGCTCAAGCGAGTAGGTATATTACCACCAACCAAACTGGAAATGGCTTTAACCTTTTATGGAAATAACCTTTTCAAGGACGTAGTGATTGCAACGGAGGGAATGAGCGGCAGAGCGCTCCGAAAGTTGCCTTTTTTGACCATCGCCGGAATGAATCGATCCATGTGCGATGGACCGATAAATGATGAAGAATTCCTCAGAGCGGTGCGAGAACAAGCGATGAACGAAAAGCGCGAGCGCGAGAGATTGGGAGCCAATAATTAAGAGTATAAACAAAAAATGCATATAGTAAAATACCATCCAATTTACGGTTTTAAAATAGCAACTTTAGTTTACAATGTATTTTTATTATGTGTATCACTATATCTATCTGTACAGTCTATCAAAGTCGAGCATCATCGTGTCTTCTGTTTCTTGAACATGTTCGCGATGGAAACCTGGCGACCACCTTTCTCTCGTTGACCGTTCCATCGATCGATGTACGCGTCTATGGCTTTGCCAAATTTCTTTTTACACCCGCTCATGGACATTCGTCGAACCTCACCCATAATCGGAGCTTCTGGAAACGACCTATCGTTGAGTCCAAACACCCAACCTACGCCCGTGTAGGAATTCGGGTCGCGACCGTCGAGAGAATACGTATCATTCAATCGCATCAAGACAGTCCACGCCTCTCTCGAATCGCGAAACCATTCGACGACTTTTTTACCCCAATACATTCGCGTGTAGTTGTGCGTCTTACCCGAGATGCGCAATTCATTTTGCGCGGCATTCCATAAAGGATCGTCCGTTTGTCCTTTTTCGAGCTCTTCGTACGTATATCTCGTCTCCCTTTCGTCTTTGTGCTTCTCGAGCGTATTAATGCACCAAATAGGCAAAGCGTCGAACGTATCGTAGGTTTCTCTTTTTTTTACTACGAATTGAATCCCCAACTCTCTTCGAATGATGAGTTCGTCCAGAAAGACTTCGACGCTTTTTTGAATCTTTTCATCGGTTTTGTGTGCATTCGCAAACCTTCGCGCGCGTTTGGCGACGTGTAAAACGGAAATTTGACCATAGTGTATGTAGGGCGCCAAATGCGATTGGAGTCCGAGCGAACAGTCGTTACGAAGTTCACCGTATTTGCGCAATACGACTGGATCGAGAAACGCGTCGAGTTTAAGCATCGCTTCGATTTCGCCTCCGATGTGATATTTGTCACATTTTGGAATATGTGGCGTTTCTTTCAACCCAAATTCCGTTTTTAAAACGGACAAGATATCATCGGCGGTTTGTTTCGCGGATGTTGAAGGCGTCGACGACGACGAAGAAGATGCGATTCTACCGTCTATGACGAACGCAAATCTGTCGTCGAGCACATCCATCACCGACATGCGAGCTTTTTTCACATCTTCGGCGTTCCATAAAGGCACAATTTCTTCCAAATCTGGCACATTTTCCGTGTGCTCGAACGATTTCGGCAACGCGAACGCGCGAAACGATGCGGCAGAAACGTCTAGCTTTGGTCGCGAAGATAAGTGCGCGAACACTGGAACAACCACGTCCGTCTCAACTTCCGTTATTGGTATCGAAACTTTACGCGCGAGCGCTTCGCGCCAAATTCTCAACACTCGCAAATATCCGCAGTCCGTGATGATCTCAATCGCGTTCTTGGATAGGGATAAAATTGCCTCTGGAATGCCGGACGCGTCCTCTTTTTCCTCCTTCCTCTTCTTTTTCTTTGTCACCAAGAAAAACGGAACGTTCCGCCTCGACAAACCTTCTTTGACATCCAACAACCCTTTCACCATGAAATTATAATGCCTCTCGTTGGCGTCCTCGTAGTCGCACGTCAACGCAAACGCAACGACGACTGGCTTCTTATGCGCGTTCGCTCTCTCCACCGCCACCTCCAACGCCTCGTTATATCGCGCGCGTTGCGACGATTGCATCCAATACAAAACGTATTGCCCATTCGCCGCGTTCTTTTTGGCGTCTTCACCGTTTACTCTCCGAATCCTATCGCCGTGCACGCGCGCTCGTTGAGAAAGCTTCTTCTCGTTCGCCTTCAGTCTTTCCAAAGCCTCTCTCTTGTTCCTCTCGATCCTCGCTTTCAGTTCAGGCGTTAAGATGACGCGTTCTTCCTCGGAGGACATTTTCCTTCCTCTCACTCCTTCTCTAACACGTGCACCTTTCCGTCGCGGCTTTAAACATCCACGCGAGCACGACAATCAAAACCGCTCCGGACGACCAGACGTCCCCTCCGAACACGTCCACAGTTTCTCCCTCGTTAGTATTGTTATTATTATTGTTTCCACCACCACCGCTGCTGTTCTCTCCGTTCTCATTATTATTATTATTATTAAACGATTTTCCACCTCCTCCTCCGGTGTTATCCGACGGTGGAGGAGGTCGGCGCTCCATGTTACGTTCTTCTCGCGCGCGGGTTTACAAGAATGGTATCGTTGTTTGCAATGGGAAATCCTCCGCCTCTTTCGTATCCTTTTTTCCCTTTTCAAGTGGCTTTCAAGTAGGGTTTAAGCAGTCTTGGGTCAAAAAAAAAAAAACAGAAATTTTTCAAAACTTTTGCGCGCTTCTCTCTTGTCATCAAAACCGGGTTCTTTTGACAGCGCGGAAAGAGAGAGAGAGAGAGAGGCGAGACGGACGCGTTTGCG